>Ga0116148_1000352_pt1 | contig 58128 bp, 59 predicted proteins | sample AD_UKC055_MetaG_FD_89786 | JGI IMG/M metagenome (GOLD analysis project Ga0116148, IMG submission 89786) | Active sludge microbial communities of municipal wastewater-treating anaerobic digesters from USA - AD_UKC055_MetaG | ecosystem: Engineered > Bioreactor > Anaerobic > Digestate | place: USA...
TCAGGTCCGCCATCGCCTGGCAGGGGTGGCTGTAGTCGGTCAGGGCGTTGATGACCGGGGTGGGGCTGGCGGCCGCCAGCCGCTCGACCATCTCGTGGCTGAAGGTGCGGGCCATGATGGCGTCGCACATCCGCCCGAGGACGGCGGCGGTATCCTCGGCCGACTCACGCTTGCCCAGCCCGATGTCGCCCTGGGTCATGTAGATGGCGTGCCCGCCGAGGTGCGTCATGGCCGTCTCGAAGCTGACCCTCGTCCGCAGGGAGGGCTTCTCGAAGATCATGGCCAGCGTCTTGCGCTCAAGGGTGGGCTGGAGCTTGCCCTGTCGGAAGAGGGCCTTGTCCGCGATGGCCCGATCGATCAGGTCCTGCAACTGCTCGCCGGAAAACGGATCGAGATTCACGAAATCCTTCATCATGGGTCACCCGGCTTTACTTCTGAATGAGCGTGCCGACGCCGCCGTCGGAGAAGATCTCCAGCAGCAGCGAGTGGGGGAATCGTCCGTCGATGATGTGGGTCCGCTGGACCCCGCCGTCCAGCGCCCGCAGGCACGCCTCGACCTTGGGCAACATGCCCGAGGAGATCGTCCCGTCCTGGATCATGGCGCGGATCTCGGCCTCGCTGACCTGGGCGATGAGGCTGGCGGGGTCCTTCGGGTCGCGCCGGATGCCGTGCGTGTCGCTGACGACGACGAACTTCTCGGCCTTCAGCGCGGCGGCCACTTCGCCCGCGGCGGTGTCGGCGTTGCAGTTGAGCTTGGTGCCCGTCCTGTCGCGGGCCAGCGGGGCGATCACCGGGACGGTGTCGGCCTGGCAGAGCAGCTCGATCAGCCGGGCGTTCACGCTGGTGACCCGCCCGACGAAGCCCAGGTCGATCTTGCGCCCCTCGGACTCCAGGAACAGCTTCTCGCCGAACAGCACCGTCGAGCTGAGCGTGTGCAGGCCCATCGCGCTGGAGCCCATGGCCTCGATCATGTTCACGAGCTGGCGGTTGATCTCGTTGCACAGGACGTGCTCGACCACCGTCAACGTCCGCTGGTCCGTGTAGCGCCGTCCCTGGACGAACTCCACCTGGAGCCCGCGGGCCTCCATGGCGTTGTTGATGGCCTTGCCCCCGCCGTGGATGATCACCGGACGCATCCCCACCGTGTTCATGAACACGATGTCGGTCATGATGTCGCTCATGGCGCGCTCGTCGTCCATCACCGAGCCGCCCATCTTGACCACGATGATCTTGTCCGAGAAGCGCTGGATGTACCCCAGCGCCTCGACCAGCGTCTGTGCTTTCGCGATTGCTTCTTCCATATCCGCTGTGCCTTGTGCAAAAAGAGAAACAGCGCAACATACCCGCCGAGCGACGGGGGGTCAAGACGACACTGAAAGAAAAACATCGAACGGCGAATAGGGATGAGGGACGAGGGAACAGGGACTAGGGAACAGGGAATAGGGACGAGGGACGAGACACGAGTGAACCGGCGCCCCAAGACGAGTCTTCAATGGTCAATGATCAACGGTCAATGTTCAATGGTCGCTGGTCAATGTCCGCGTTCGCTCCAGCAGGGCGGGCAGGTTCTCCTTCTTGTCTCCGCGATACCAGTTCGCCCATCGGCCGGCCTGGGCCTCGTTGCGGATCGCCAACAGGGCCTCCAGTTCCTTACAGGCGGCAGCCAGGCGGGAGCGGTCCTCCATCGCCATCGCCAGTTCCCGCAGGTAGGCGTAGTACTGGCGCAGCATCAGCGGCTGGGTGTGAGTGTAGAACCTGTCGGCGGCGCCCGCGTCCGCCTGCTTGACCAGCGCGTCGAGCTTCTGGATGCAACGGTCCAGGGCGGCGGCGAAGTCCCCGGCAGTGGCGGCGCCCGCGGGCAGGTAATCCCTGGGGAAGGCGGTCTTCTTCCTGGCGAGCTGGTCCAGCAGCTTGCGGGCCAGCACCCAGGCCGTGCCGTCCTGCAACAACCGGTCGCCGGGCAGCTCCAGCAGGCACTCCGGCAGGGCGACCTGCCGGGCCGGCCAGCGACCGATGAAGCCCTTGCGGTCCCACGAGCGCCCGTCGCGGAGGATCTCCATGCCGGCGGCTGCCCCCAGCACGTGCTCGCGGATGTTCGAGACGTTGAAGACGGCGTAGTGGGTGTCGCCCTTGTCGATGACCTGCCCGAGCTGGTCGGCGAGCTTGCCGATCCGCGTGCCGGCCACCAGGTGCGGGCCGCGAGACCAGAACGCGATATGGTAGTACAGCCCATACGTGTGGTCGGCGGCGCGGGGCGTCTGGCGGAAGTCGTCCTGGAGCGTCTGTGAGGAGCCCTCGTCGGCGAAGACGACGGTGACGCCCGTGGGCAGCTTCAGGCTGCCGCGGGCCATCAACTGCGAGCCTTCCATCCACAGCGTTACCGTCGTGGGCGGCTGGTCGCGCTTGTCCACCGAGCGGACGATCCGCCACTGGTCGGCGATGGCGGCGGAGATAATCTCGCCCGCCTTGTCGGCCGAGACGGACTTGTCGCTGGACCAGACCGGCATGTCGCCCCGCCCGCGCAGGCCGAGCTGCCAGATGACCTGCTCGCCCGCCAGTTCCGCCCAGCGGCGGGCGAAGGCCGTCCACGTCTCCCGGACGGCCTGGGGGTCGCTCGCGTAGGACATCCGCACGGTCCTGCCCTGGCGCTTCCAGAAGTTCTCGAAGCCGAAGTGGCTCACGCCCAGCGGCTCGATGTGGTGCTGAGTCACGTACAGCCCGCGGCGCACCGCCCGGCGGACCAGTTCGGCTTCCGGCTCGTTCATCACGTCGACGAACGACGCGGGGATGACCAGGTTGCCCTCGCATCGCAGCAGGGCCTCGAAGATCCGCTCGGCGATCTCCAGCGAGATGACCTGCCCATAGAACGGGTAATCGATCGACCGCTTGCCGCTGGGTGCCAGCCACTCGCTCAGCAGGTCCTCGTCGTTGATGAACCAGCCGCGGTAGCGGAACGCCGGCCGCTGCGAGCGAATCGTGCCCGCGGGCAGCACGATGCGGTCGCGGCGGTCGGTGGGGGCGGCGTGGCCTTTCCAGAACCACAGCGGGTCGACGCCGAGGAACTCGCGGCTGAAGCGGTAGACGCCGTAGACCGCCCCCAGCCGGTCGGCCCCGCGGATGGTCACGCCGTCTTTGGTGACTTCGATGGTGTAGCTTCCCGGCTCGTTCAGGCCGCCGTCGATTCGGACGACTATGTCGGCGCGGGCGGCCTTGGCCGCTTCCGGCGGGGGCAGCACCTCGGCCTTTCGGCCGAGGGCGGCCTCGACGTCGCCGGCCAGGTCCTCCATGGCCAGGCGGACGGCGTCGTCCTGCTTGGGCCCGGCGATGCGGACCGGCCTGGTGAGCACAAGCGTGGCATGGGCGTCTCGCCCCTGCGTCGCAGGGCCGTCCCGGCCCTGGCCCACGGGCGGGACGCCCGTGGGACGCACGGGCAGGATGCCCGTGCCACGCGCCGCTGCCGCCGGCGCCAGCGGCACGAGCGACTTCTCGGCGATCACGACCGGCGAGTCGTAGACGGGCACGCCCTGGAACGAGCAGCCGCCCTCGCCGGCCTTCCAGCGGTCGGCCGGGATCGCCCGCACCTCGCCCGTCCGCAGGTCCACCCAGAGCGGCTCGGTGAACTTCACGCCCGTCAGCGTGAGGTTCGCGGGCGTCTTGTCGCTGGCGTCGGCGGGGACCCTGCCGCTCAGCCAGAGCGTCGCGGCGCACGCCCCGTCGGCCCGCTTGTAGGCGTAGGCCGCCAGCGGCTGGTCCAGGTCGGCCTTGCAGGCGAAGTCCGCGACGCGGGCCAGCGTGCTGTCGAAGATCGCCGTCACGTTCTGCACGGCGTAATACGCCTGCTTGGGCCTCTCCACGGTCATGTCCGGAGCGGCCTTGAGGATGCCCTTGGTGTTCCATCCGTCCATCCGCCCGCCGCGGTAACGAAGCTCCATCAGCGTGAAGACGTTGGACTCCATGTCGTGGCCGAGATCGCCCATCATCCGGCGCAGGTCCCACTTGGCCTGGACGGTCTCGGACGTCTTGAGCTTGGACAGGGCTCCGACGGTCTTCGTCGACGGCGCCCCGTTCTCGCCCTGGCGCAGCGGGATCTTCGGGTCGTACTTCCGCACCACCTTCAGCAGCTTGGCCAGGGTGGGGTACGACGAGTCGGGGTTCTCCGGGTACCCGTGCACCGTGATCTGGTCCACCAGGTGCAGCTTCTTCTGATCGGCCAGCGGCTTGAGGAAGCTCTCGACGTAGGCCGTGTTGCCGATCCCCGCGATGGCCAGGGCCAGCAGCCTGGCCTTGGGTTGCTCGCGGCGGATGATCTCGGCCGTGCGGATGTAGAAGGCGGCGTAGTCGGCGGCGGTGTTCTTCTTGTTGAGATCGGGCTCGTTCCAGATCTCCCACTCCAACACGCGGTCACGGTAGCGCCCGACCAGGGCCGCCACCCACGCGTCCCAGGCGGCCAGGGCCTTCTCGCCGGTGGGCAGGCCCCCGCCGAGGCCGGCCCCGCCGCCGCCTTCGTAGATGGGATTGCCGTACGACGTCTCCAGCCAGGGCGCCACTCCCTGGGCGAGGGCATCGTCCACCACCTCGTCCAGCCAGGTCCAGTCGTACCGGCCGGGCTTCTTCTCGCACTTGGCCCAGCCGGCCTGGAGGCGGATCTTCTTGACCCCCAGCGGCCCGAGGTAGCCCTTGTAGTTGGCGTAGATCGCGTAGTCGCGGTCGAGCGTCTCCCCGCCGACCGACCAGGGCGAGGCGGCGATCTCCCTGGCATGCCGCGGACGGACCTTGCCCAGCAGGGGGTAGCTTTCACCCGCCCTCGCCGGCGACGCCAGAGCGAGGACCCATACGACCGTCGCGACGCCCTTCAACCTTGTCATCATGTCGATCCTGTCCTTCGGGTTCCCAGTGTCCTGACTCTCATGATCTGCCCAGCGCCCGTGGTCCGGCGGGGCCGGGCACACGCCGGCCCTGCCCTGCGCCGCGAGGGGCTTCCCTGCGGGCACAGGATACCCCGAGGGGCGGCGATCCGCAACACGCGGTCTCGGCGCGGCGAATCAGCCTTTCCTGCGGGCAAAAATCTTGGAGGCGGGCTTGAAATTTCTTTTGACAGGATCATTTTGGGGCGTATACTAGCCGGTCTATCTCAAAGCCAAGGTCGCAGTGCACCCTCAGTCAGCCGGGCCCCGGGCCGGTGTGATGGGGAGGGGCTTTGTGGTCAGTTTTTCTTTGCGCTGCTGTAGCTCAGTGGTAGAGCGCGTCCTTGGTAAGGACGAGGTCGTGGGTTCAACCCCCACCAGCAGCTCTGGTGGCCCAGGGGCCGCCGAGCCGGATGGCGGACAGGCCGACGCTTGGCCGGCCCGGCAGGATGGGCAGCAACGCGGTGTCAGCGATAGACAGGAAGCCCCAAAACAAACGCAGTATTCAAGAACTCGTACAAGAGGAGCGTTACTGATGGCCAAGGAAGTATTTTCGCGAACCAAGCCGCACGTCAACGTCGGGACGATCGGACACGTCGACCACGGCAAGACGACGCTGACCGCGGCGATCACCAAGGTGCTGGAGGCCCAGGGCCTGGCGAAGTTCAAGAGCTATGACGACATCGCCAAGGCGTCGGAATCCCAGGGCCGGCGCGACCCGACCAAGATTCTGACCATTGCCACCGCGCACGTGGAATATCAGAGCGAGAAGCGACACTACGCCCACGTGGACTGCCCCGGGCACGCCGACTACGTCAAGAACATGATCACCGGCGCCGCCCAGATGGACGGCGCGATCCTGTGCGTGTCGGCCGCCGACGGCCCGATGCCCCAGACCCGCGAGCACGTCCTCCTGGCCCGCCAGGTCAACGTGCCCGCCCTGGTGGTCTTCCTGAACAAGGTCGACCTGGTCGACGACCCCGAGCTGCTGGACCTGGTCGAGCTGGAAGTCCGCGAACTGCTGAGCAAGTACGAGTTCAACGGCGACGAGGCCCCGGTCATCCGCGGCTCGGCGACCAAGGCCATCGCCGATCCCGGCGGGGCGGACGCCAAGCCCATCATGGACCTGGTGGCCGCGCTGGACAGCTACATCCCCGAGCCCGTCCGCGAGGTGGACAAGCCGTTCCTGATGCCCATCGAGGACGTGTTCTCGATCAAGGGTCGCGGCACGGTCGGCACGGGGCGTATCGAGCGCGGGCAGATCAAGGTCGGCGAGACCGTCGAGATCGTCGGCCTGGGCGAGACCCGTTCCACCGTCGTCACCGGCGTCGAGATGTTCCAGAAGACGCTGGACCAGGGCATCGCCGGCGATAACGTCGGCTGCCTGCTCCGCGGCGTGGAAAAGAACGAGCTGGAGCGCGGGCAGGTGCTGGCCAAGCCCGGCAGCATCACCCCGCACAAGAAGTTCAACGCCGAGGTGTACGTGCTGACCAAAGAGGAAGGTGGGCGTCACAGCCCGTTCTTCACCGGCTATCGTCCGCAGTTCTACTTCCGGACCACCGACGTGACCGGCACGATCAAGCTGCTGGGCGGCGCCGAGATGTGCATGCCCGGCGACAACATTCAGATGGAGGTCGAGTTGCTGAACACCTCGATCGCCATGGAAGAAGGCCTTCGGTTCGCCATCCGCGAGGGCGGCCGGACCGTCGGCGCCGGCGTGGTGACCAAGATTCTGGAGTAAACGATGGCCAAGGCCAAGGCTCGCGAATACGTGTGGCTGCAATGCACCGAGTGCGGCGACCTGAATTACCGCATCCAGGTCCGCACCGCCGGCGGTACGCCCAAGCTGACGCTGAAGAAGTACTGCCCCCGCTCGCGCAACCACACGGAGCATAAGCTCAAGCGGAAATAACAGCAGCGTGCAGACTCGCCCGCGGGACGGAACCCCGCCCTCCCGCGGGCGGCACACGGCAGTAGCTCAATTGGTAGAGCAGCGGTCTCCAAAACCGCAGGTTGGGGGTTCAAGTCCTCCCTGCCGTGGTGGACGAGCAACAGGCGGCCCGGTCGGCGGGCTGTCGCCGGATCAAGCGGCTGTGCGGTGAAACGTGAAAATTGAAATCTACAAACGCGGTCAAGGCAAGTACACCCGGATCATCACCGCGGTGACGATTTTCGGACTGGCGCTGGCCGGCGCGGTGGTTCTGAGCGCCCAACTGGGAGCCATCGGCGGCCTGGGGGCGATGAAGACCTACGTCCAGTTCGGCATCCCCACCTTGGTGGTGCTGGCCTTCGGCCTGTTCAGCTTCTGGATCGTCAATCGGCCCAGGACGGCGGACTTCCTGATCGCCACCGAGGGCGAGATGAAGAAGGTCTCCTGGTCCAGCCGGAAGGAAGTCGTCGGCTCGACCAAGGTCGTGATCGTGACCACGTTCATCCTGGCGGTGATCATCTTCGGCGTGGACCTGCTGTTCGTGGTCCTGTTCCGGTGGCTGGGCGTGATGGGCTAGAGCCCTAAAGGACGGTCATGGCCAAGCAATGGTATGTGCTGCGGGTGGCGTCGAACAAGGAGGACGAGGTTCGCCGCGCGCTGGAGCGAAAGGTGAAGATCGAGGGTCTGGAAGACCGCATCGGTCGCATCCTGGTGCCCACCGAGCGTCGTCCCAGCCCCCGCGGGCGCGGGGAGAAGAAGTTCGTCGAGCGCAAGATGTATCCCGGCTACGTCTTCATCGAGATGGAACTCGAGAGCGACGGGACGATCGGCGACAAGGCCTGGTTCCTCATCAAGGAAACCACCGGCGTGGGCGACTTCATCGGCGCCGCGGGCAAGCCCTCGCCCATGCAGCAGGCGGACGTCGACAAGATGCTGATGCAGGTGGAGAAGGCCGAGGAAGGCGGGCCCGTCAGCGTCGAGTTCGAGAAGGGCGACAGCGTAAAGATCAAGGAAGGGGCCTTCGAAAACTTCGAGGGCACGGTGGACGAGGTGCTGCTGGATCGGGGACTGATCCGCGTCATCGTGACAATCTTCGGGCGCGCCACACCCGTCGAACTGGAGTACTGGCAGGTCGAAAAGGCCTGAGAATGCGAAACCCTACAGACCGGTGGCCGTGAGCCGCCCCGCCCGGACGTTGGCCGTACGGGCGGATAACCCAGGCGACATAGCGGAATCCGGAAAGGTTCACACCCATGGCAAAAGAAATCGTCGCACAGATCAAGCTGCAGGCCGCCGGCGGACAGGCGACCCCCGCGCCGCCCATCGGGCCGGCCCTGGGCCAGCACAACGTCAACATCGGGCAGTTCGTCTCGCAGTTCAACGACCGCACCCGCGAGTACGCCGGCACCCCGATCCCCGTGGTGATCACGGTCTACAAGGACAAGTCCTTCACCTTCATCACCAAGAGCCCGCCCGCGTCCGCCCTGCTCAAGGAAGCCGCCCAGATCGCCAAGGGCAGCGGCACGCCCAACAAGGAGAAGGTCGGCAAGGTCACCATGGACCAGGTCCGGGCCATCGCCGAGAAGAAGAAGGCCGATCTCAACGCCCACGACCTGGACCACGCCTGCCGGATCATCGAAGGCACCGCCCGCTCCATGGGGCTGGTGGTCGAAAAATAACCGTCCGCATCTGCCGGCGCCGGGCGGACGGTCCGCCCTGACTGCCGGCTGCGGGCCGGGCCCCACCACGGGCCCGTCACCAACAACAGTGGGAGTCCCCCGGGACGACAGGAGAAACCCGTATGGGTAAGGAACGAAGCAAGCGATACAAGGCCGACCTGCCGAAGGTGCCGCAAGGCAAGGTCCCCGTCGGCGACGCCGTCGCGGCCCTCAAGACCTTCAAGGCCATTAAGTTCGACATGACCGTCAATCTGGTCCTGCACCTCGGCATCGACCCCAAGCAGGCCGACCAAGCCCTCCGCGGCTCGATCAGCCTGCCCCACGGCATCGGCTCCAGCAAGAAGGTCATCGCCTTCTGCGACGAGAGCGAGATCGAGAAGGCCAAGGCCGCCGGCGCCATCGAGGCCGGCAACGACGAGCTGATCAAGAAGGTTCAGGACGGCTGGACCGACTTCGACGTCGCCGTTGCCACCCCCGCGGTGATGAAGAACGTCTCCCGGCTGGGCCGGGTCCTCGGACCCCAGGGCAAGATGCCCTCGCCCAAGGCCGGCACCGTCGTCACCGACGTCGCCCAGGCCGTGCGGGAGTACTCGGCCGGCAAGATCGAGTATCGCAACGACGCCGGTGGCAACATCCACGTGCCGGTGGGCAAGATGAGCTTTGCCGACGAGAAGCTGGTGGACAACATCAACGCCTTCGTCAGCCACATAAAGCACATCAAGCCCTCCGCGGCCAAGGGAACCTATATCAAGAACGCGGTGTTGTCCGGTGCGATGACCCCCGGCGTCCAGATGGACGTGCAGTAACAGGTGAAACCATGAGCAAACCAGTCAAGGAACTGCTTCGCAAAGAGATTACCGATCGCCTGGCCGGCGTGGATTCGCTGGCGGTGGTCGGATTCACCGGCGTCGACGCGGTCACCACCCACCAGATCCGCTCTCGCCTGCTCCAGAAGGACATCCGCCTGATGGTGGTCAAGAACTCGCTGGCCCGCTCGGCCTTCCGCGAGATCAAGCTCGATGCCGCCGGCGACCTGCTGGACGGGCCTTGCGCCCTGGCCTACGGGGCCGACAGCGTCGTCACCATCGTTCGCGAACTGCTGGACATCCATCGCGAGACGCCCAAGCTGGTGGTCAAGGCCGCGGTCCTCGAAGGCAACCCCTTCCGGGAAGAAGAGATCGAGGCTCTCAGCAAGTACCCGACCCGCCCCGAAGCCATCGGGCAGGCGGTCTCGTGCGTGCTGTCCAGCGGCGCCAACCTGGCCGGCTGCCTGATCGGGCCCGGCGGGGCCATCGCCTCGCTGGTCAAGGCCATCCAGGAGAAGCGAGAGGAAGCCGGCGAGAAGCTGGAAGCCGAAGCTGCTCCGGCCGCCGAAGCCGCCCCGGCCGCGGAAGCTCCCCCGGCCGCGGAAGCCGCCCCCGCGGGCGAGGCTTCGGCCTGAACGAGAGAGAGAAACTTATCCGGCTGCAGATTGGTCCCTCAGGGATTAAATGAGCGCCAACGGGGTGCTCGCCTATCAGGCCGGCAGGGAACACGGGCTGACGATTCCCGTGACGTTTTGGAAGGTTTGGAACCATGGCAGAAGCAAGTGCTGCAATCAAGGAACTGGGCGACAAGCTGGCTGGGCTGACCCTGAAGGAAGCCGTCGAACTGAAGGATTACCTGAAGGAAGCCTACGGGATCGAACCCGCCGCCGGCGGCGCCGTCATGATGGCGGCCGGTCCGGGCGCCGCTGCCGCCCCGGCCGAGGAAGAGAAGACCTCGTTCGACGTCGTCCTCACCGGCGCCGGCGACAAGAAGATCCAGGTCATCAAGGTCGTCCGGGCCCTGACCAACCTGGGCCTCAAGGAGGCCAAGGACCTGGTCGACGGCGCGCCCAAGCCGGTCAAGACGGGCGTGTCGAAGGAAGAGGCCGAGGACGCCAAGAAGCAGTTGGAAGAGGCCGGCGGCGCCGTCGAGATCAAGTAAGACGGGCCAGTGCCTGTCGCGGGCGACGCACCGCCCGCGGCCGCGAAGGCAGGAAAGCTATCGAGATTGACCTACAGCACAGCGACGCATCACCGGCGGTCAGGGCCGCGATCCCGTCCAGGCGAGTTCCCAAGTCTCGCCTGGTACCGGACGGGGTCTTGCCTGCCGGTGATGGTCGCGCGTGGGGTCAATCGACCGGCAGACGGGCCCCTGGCCCGTTCCGCGCCGGTTGTTCGTGCGTGGTGAGTTTTTGGGTTTCGTTCGCCAGACGTCCGCAACACGGGTCGGACCGACTTTTGATACGAGGACATGGTCATGCTGCGAGCCGATAAGGTCAGGAACTTTTCCAAGGTGGGCGACGCCGCCCCGGTGCCTAATCTCATCGAGATTCAGACCGCCAGCTACGCGCGGTTCCTGCAGTTGGAAACCGATCCGTCCAGGCGCAAGGGCGAAGGCCTGGAAGCCCTGCTCCGGGAGATCTTCCCCATCGTCAGCTACGACGAACAGACCACCCTGGACTATCTGTCCTACGAGCTGACCGAGCCCCGCTACACCATGCAGGAGTGCCGCGACCTGCGCCTGACCTTCGGCATGCCGTTCCGCATCCGCTGCCGGCTGACCCGCAAGGACTCCAAGGACGTGCTGGAGGAGTCGATCTACATCGGCGAGATTCCCATCATGATCGGCGGGGGGGAGTTCATCATCAACGGCGCCGAGCGGGTGATCGTCTCGCAGCTTCACCGCAGCCCCGGCGTCGATTTCACCGTGGAAATGCAGGAGTCCGACCGTCCCCTCCACGGCGCCCGCGTCATCCCCGAGCGGGGAAGCTGGATCGAACTGGGCGTGACCAAGAAGGACGCCCTGGCCATGAGGATCGACCAGTCCTCCAAGATCCCGGCCACCACCTTCCTGCGGGCCATGGACGAGCGGTACGGTTCGGACGCGGCCATCATCCGCGAGTTCTACCCGACCCGGAACATCGGCGTCGACGACCTCCGCCCGCAGATGTACGCGGTGGAAGCCATCATCGACAGCGAGACCGGCGAGGAACTGGTGCCGGCCGGCGGTCAGATCGGCGAGGCGGTCACGAAGATCGCGGCCTCCAAGCTCAAGAAGGTCGAGGTGGTCGAGAAGGCCCCCGACCCGCTGCTGCTGAACACGCTGTCCGAGGACTCCGCCGACAGCCATGAGAACGCCCTGCTGCGGATCTACATGCGGCTTCGCCCGGGCAACCCGCCGCACATCGACAAAGCCCGCACGCTGTTCGCCGAGAAATTCTACGACGAGAACCGCTACCGCCTGGGCAAGGTGGGGCGATTCCGCATCAACCGCAAGTTCCACCAGGACGTGCCGGAATCGGTGATGACCCTCCGCGTGGAGGACCTGATCGGCACGCTCAAGTACATCCTCAAGCTACGCAGCGGCGAGGGCAAGGTCGACGACATCGACCACCTGGGCAACCGGCGCCTCCGCACCATCGACGAACTGGCCACCGACGAACTCCGCAAGGGTTTTCTCAAGCTTCGCCGCACGGTGCAGGAACGGATGAGCTTGAAGGACCCCAAGGAACTGACCAAGATCTCCGAACTGGTCAACTCCAAGAGCATCTCCTCGTCCATCGAGTTCTTCTTCGGGCGGGGCGAATTCAGCCAGGTCGTCGACCAGCAGAACCCGCTGAGCCAGCTCACCCACGAGCGGCGGCTCTCCGCCCTCGGCCCCGGCGGGCTCAACCGCAAGCGGGCCGGCTTCGAGACCCGCGACGTCCACATCAGCCACTACGGGCGCATCTGCCCCATCGAGACGCCTGAAGGCCAGAACATCGGCCTGATCACCTCGCTGGGCATCTACGCCGGCGTCGACGAGTACGGCTTCATCACCACTCCGTACCGCCGGGCCACCAGGGGCAAGGTCGTCGATGAGATCGTCGCCCTCCGGGCCGACGAGGAACTGGAAGCCACCCTGGCCCCGCCCGACGCCCTGGAAAAGACCGCCCGCGGCGAGGCCCAGCGCCTGCCCAAGGAGCACGTGCTGGCCCGCGTCAACGGCGACGTCAAGCTGGTCGACGGCAACGACGTCCACTATGTCGACATCTCGCCCAAGCAGACGGTGGGCGTGTCGGCCGCCCTCATCCCGTTCCTGGAACACGACGACGCCAACCGCGCCCTCATGGGTTCCAACATGCAGCGCCAGGCCGTGCCGCTCATCCGCACCGAGGTGCCCATCGTCGCCACGGGCATGGAGCACGCGGTGGCCGAGAACTCCGGCATGGTCATCCGGGCCCGCAAGGCCGGCGCCGTCACCTACGTCGACGCCCTGCGGATCATCATCGACAACGCCGACGAGTACGAGCTGCGCAAGTTCTGCAAGCTCAACGAGCGGGCCTGCCTGACCCAGAAGCCCATGGTCGTCGAGGGCCAGCGGGTCAAGCGGGGCCAGATCATCGCCGACGGGCCCGCGTGCAGCCGCGGGGAACTGGCCCTGGGACGAAACGTCCTGGTCGCCTTCATGCCCTTCGACGGCTACAACTTCGAGGACGCCATCCTCATCTCCGAGCGCCTGCTCAAGGACGACACCTTCACCTCCATCCATCTGGAGGAGTACGAGGTCGAGGTCCGCGAGACCAAGCTGGGCCGCGAAGAGTTCACCCGCGACATTCCCAACGTCTCGGAAAAGGCCCTGCGGAACCTCGACGAGAACGGTGTGGTCCGCATCGGCACCCGCGTCGGGCCCGGCGACATCCTGGTCGGCAAGGTCGCGCCCAAGAGCAAGAGCGAACTGTCGCCCGAGGAGAAGCTCCTGCACGCCATCTTCGGACGGGCCGGCGAGGACGTTAAGAACGACAGCCTCGAACTGCCCGCCGGCGAGGAGGGCGTCGTGGTCGACGCCGTCCGCTTCAGCCGTCGCGTCCACATGACCGACGAGCAGAAGAAGGACATCCAGCGCCGCATGAGGGACTACCGCGACTCCATGCACAAGCGCATGGTCAAGGTCTTCCGCCTGATGGCCAACGAGATCAACGAGGTCCTCGGCACGCCCATGGTCGACCCGACCACCAAGCAGAAGGTCGGCGCCAGCGACAACGACGCGGTCATCCTCGAACAGATCGAGAGCTTCAAGGCCACCTGGATGAAGTCGTCCAAGGCGGCCGCCAAGCAGCAGGCCGAGTCCCTCCATGCCCGCTACTGGCCCCGGATCGAGGAGATTCGCAAGGAATCCGAACGCAAGCTCGACCACATGAAACGCGGAGACGAGTTGCCCAGCGGCGTGCTGGAGATGGTCAAGGTTCGCGTGGCCACCAAGCGGAAGCTCGGCGTGGGCGACAAGATGGCCGGCCGGCACGGAAACAAGGGCGTCATCGCCCGCATCCTGCCCGAGGAGGACATGCCCTTCCTCGAAGACGGCACGCCCGTCGAGATCTGCCTCAACCCCCTCGGCGTGCCCGGCCGTATGAACCTCGGCCAGATCCTCGAGACCCACCTGGGCTGGGCGGCGGCGGTGCTGGGGTTCCAGGCCGTCACCCCCGTCTTCGACGGGGCCAGCGAGGAGGAGATCTTCCAGGCCGTCCAGGAGGCCAACACCTACGTCCGCGATCGCCGTTCGAAGCTGGACGTGGTCCACAAGGCCGGCGACAGCCGCGAACTGCTGGTCGAGATGCCGCCCGACGGCAAGACCCGCCTGTTCGACGGCCGCACCGGCGAGCCCTTCGAGCAGAAGGTCACCGTCGGCTACATCTACATGAACAAGCTCCACCATCTGGTGGACGAGAAGATCCACGCCCGGGCGACCGGCCCGTACTCGCTGATCACCCAGCAGCCCCTGGGCGGCAAGGCCCGCACCGGCGGGCAGCGGTTCGGCGAGATGGAAGTCTGGGGCCTGGAAGCCTACGGCGCCAGCTACACCCTCCAGGAGTTGCTCACCGTCAAGAGCGACGACGTGGAAGGGCGGACCAAGATCTACGAGTCCATGGTCAAGGGCACCAACTCCCTGGAGGCCGGTACGCCCGTCAGCTTCGACGTGCTGTGCAACGAACTCCGCGGGCTGGGCCTGAACATCCAACTGGAAAAGAAAAAGCTGATCTGATCCCATTCAGCCGGCGGCATCGGGATAGATTTACCTACACGACAACGACGCCAGGAGCGACGGACAATGGCTGAAAGCGTATACGATCGCATCAATGACTACGGGTCGGTGAAGATCCAACTGGCCAGCCCCAACGACATCCGAAGCTGGTCGTTCGGCGAGGTCAAGCGCCCCGAGACGATCAACTACCGCACCTACCGTCCCGAGAAGGACGGCCTGTTCTGCGAGCGCATCTTCGGCCCGGAGCGGGACTGGGAGTGCGCGTGCGGCAAGTACAAGGGCACCAAGCACAAGGGCATCATCTGCGACCGCTGCGGCGTCAAGGTCACCCACAGCCGCGTCCGCCGCAAACGCATGGGCCACATCAACCTGGCCGCCCCCATCGTCCACATCTGGTTCTTCAAGGCCCTGCCCAGCCGTCTGGGCACGCTGCTGAACATGAAGACCGCCGACCTGGAGAAGATCATCCTCTTTCAGGACTACGTCGTCACCGACCCCGGGCAGACCCCGCTGAAGTATCAGCAGGTGCTCACCGAGGAGGAATACCGCAGCGCCTACGAACAGTACCGCGACGACTTCAAGGCCCACATGGGCGCCGAGGCCGTCAAGACCCTGCTGGAAAAACTCGACCTGCCCGCCCTGGCCAACGACCTGCGCGAGGGGCTTAAGAAGACCAACTCCAAGCAGAAGATCAAGGACCTCACCAAGCGCCTCAAGCTGGTCGAGTCCATCCGCAGCTCCGGCAACCGCGCCGAGTGGATGGTCATGGAAGTCATCCCCGTCATCCCGCCGGACCTGCGCCCCCTGGTCCTGCTGGAGAGCGGCAACTTCGCCACCAGCGACCTCAACGATCTCTACCGCCGCATCATCAACCGCAACAACCGGCTCAAGAAACTGATGGACCTCAACGCGCCCGAGGTCATCATCCGCAACGAAAAACGCATGCTCCAGCAGGCCGTCGACGCCCTGTTCGACAACGGCCGCTGCCGCCGCCCCGTCCAGGGCACCGCCAACCGCCCCCTGAAATCCCTCACCGACATGATCAAGGGCAAGCAGGGGCGCTTCCGCGAAAACCTCCTGGGCAAACGCGTCGACTACTCCGCCCGATCGGTCATCGTCGTCGGGCCCGAGTTGAACCTCCACCAGTGCGGCCTGCCCAAGAAGATCGCCCTTGAGCTGTACCAGCCCTTCATCATCCGCAAGCTCAAGGACCGCAACCTGGCCGACACCATCAAGTCCGCCAAGAAGATGCTCGAGCGCCGCGACAAGGAGATCTGGGACGTGCTGGAAGAGGTGATCTACCAGCACCCCGTGCTGCTGAACCGCGCCCCCACGCTGCACCGCATGGGCATCCAGGCCTTCGAGCCCGTCCTGGTCGAGGGCAACGCCATCCGCATCCACCCGCTGGTCTGCAAGGGCTTCAACGCCGACTTCGACGGCGACCAGATGGCCGTTCACCTGCCCCTGTCCGTCGAGGCGCAGGCCGAGGCCCACGTGCTCATGCTGGCGACCAACAACATCTTCTCGCCCGCCAGCGGGCAGCCCATCGTCAGCCCCATGCAGGACATCGTCCTCGGCGTCTACTACCTCTCCTCCGACCGCGGGGCCGAGTCCGTCCAGGGCGACGTCAAGCTGGTCAGGTTCTCCGACGGCAACCGATACCCGGTCTTCGCCCATCCCCACGAGGCCATGACCGCCCACTACCTCGGGCGCATCGGCATGCACGCCAAGATCATCATGCGCCTGCCCGAGGGCAAGGACGTCATCGAGTTCGACAAGCGATACGCCCCCAAGGACGGCAAGGTCATCACCACCGTCGGGCGGTGCATCTTCAACGACATCCTCGATACTCGCATGCCGTTCTACAACTACCCGCTGGGCCAGAAGGGCGCCATGCGGGTCATCAGCGACTGCTACGCTCAACTCGGACGCGGAGCGACCCTCAACCTGCTGGATAAGATGAAGGACCTCGGCTTCCGCTGCTCCACGCTGGCGGGCGTCTCCTTCGGCATCACCGACGCGACCATTCCCCAGCGCAAGGCCCAGATCCTGGCCGAGTCGCAGGCCCGCGTCGACCAGATCGAGAAGGACTTCCACGCCAACGCCATCACCGAGGGCGAGCGGTACAACCAGATCGTCGACGTGTGGATCCACGCCCGCGAAGAGGTCACCAAGGCCCTCCTGGGCGCCCTCAAGGAAGACAAGCGATCCTACGACCCCAACTACCTCAACCCCGTCTTCCTGATGAGCGACTCGGGCGCCCGAGGCAACGTCGATCAGATCCGCCAGCTCGCCGGCATGCGAGGCCTGATGTCCAAGCCCAGCGGCGAGATCATCGAGGCGCCCATTAAGGCCAACTTCCGCGAGGGCCTGACCGTGCTGGAGTACTTCAGCTCCACCCACGGCGCCCGCAAGGGACTGGCCGACACCGCCCTCAAGACGGCCGACTCGGGCTACCTCACCCGCAAGCTGGCCGACGTGGCCCAGAACTTCATCATCACCGAACTCGACTGCGGCACCCTCAAGGGCATCACCAAGTCCGCCATCTACAAGGGCGAGCAGGTCGACGTGCCCCTGCGGGAAGTCATCGTCGGACGCGTGGCCCGCGAGAACATCGTCAACCCGATCACCGACCACACCATCGTTCGCGAGAACGAGATCATCACCATGGAGATGGCCCGCCAGATCGAGGATCTGGGCATGGAGACCATCCGCGTCCGCTCGCCGCTGACCTGCGAGAGCCCCGTCGGCCTGTGCGCCAAGTGCTACGGGCGCGACCTGTCCACCGGCAAGCTGGTGGAAGAGGGCATGGCCGTCGGCATCATCGCCGCCCAGTCGATCGGCGAGCCGGGCACCCAGCTCACCATGCGGACCTTCCATACCGGCGGCGTCGCCACCCGCAGCGTCGTCGAGTCCGAAGTGCTGGCCACCGCGACCGGCACCATCCAGTATCGCGACCTCAACGCCGTCGATGTGAACCTGCCCGGGACCAGGGGCAAGAGCCTGGTGGCCCTGAAGCGAAACGGCGAGATCGCCATCCTCGACGAGAAGAACCGCGAACTCGAAAAGTACAAGGTGCCCTACGGCGCGTTCGTCCTGGTCACCGAGGGTGCCAAGGTCAAGGCCGGCCAGCGACTGGTCGCCTGGGACCCCCACAGGGTGCCCATTCTGGCCGAGGCCCCCGGTAGCGTCCGCTTCCAGGACATCGAGGAAGGCGAGACCGTCCGCGTCGAGGCCGAACGCGGCAAGGCCGGACGACGCTACATCGTCATCGAGCACAAGGGCGAGATGCACCCGCGCATCGTCATCGAGGACAAGAGCGGCAAGATCCTCGACTTCCACTACCTGCCCGCCAAGGCCCGCATCGAGGTCGAGGAAGGCCAGCACGTCCAGCCGGGCGAACTGCTCGCCCGCCAGCCCCGTGAGGTCTCCGGAACGCAGGATATCACCGGCGGTCTGCCTCGCGTGACAGAGGTCTTCGAGGCCCGCAAGCCGAAGGAGCCGGCCGCCATGGCCGAGATCTCCGGGCGCGTCGAGCTGCGAACCGACAAGCGCCGCGGCAAGATGACCATCATCATCCGCAGCGAGTCGGGCATGGAACGCGAGCACCACGTGCCGCACGACCGCCACCTGCTGGTGCACACCGGCGACTACGTCGAGGCCGGCGACCCCCTGACCGAGGGCCCGCTGGTGCTGCACGACATCCTGGCCATCCGAGGCGAGGAAGCCCTCCAGCACTACCTGCTCAGCGAGGTCCAGGGCGTCTACCGAGGCCAGGGCGTGAACCTCAACGACAAGCACATCGAGATCATCCTCTCGCAGATGCTGCGAAAGGTGAAGGTCGAGAGCGTCGGCGACAGCAGCCTCCTGCCCGGAGATGTGGTTGACAAGTTCCGCTTCCTGTACGAGAATAAACGGCTTGCCTCGTCGCTGAAGATCGTCGAGCCCGGAGACACCGAGTTGGGCGAGGGCGAGATCGTCGCCAAGGACAAGGTCGAGACTGCCAACGCCGAGGTCGAGGCCAAGGGCGGAGAGCCCTGCAAGACGCGCCGGCCCCGGCCCGCTACGGCCAAGACGCTCCTGCTCGGCATCACCAAGGCCTCGCTGCAATCCGAGAGCTTCCTGTCGGCTGCCAGCTTCCAGGAAAGCACCAAGGTCTTCACCGAAGCGGCCCTGGCGGGCAAGATCGACGAACTCCGCGGGCTCAAGGAGAACGTCATCCTGGGCCACCTGATCCCCGCCGGCACGAGCTTCAAGCCGTACCTGGAAATGCGGATCAAGCGGAACGTCGAGTTCGGCGAGCTGCCCCCGCTGGCCCGCGAAGAGCTGACCGAGGCCGAGATCACCCAGGCCGTCCAGCAGGCGCTGACGGGCCAGGAACAATAAAACAACCGATATCAGGAAACACCAACCGGGCGGCCTGAGGCCGTCCCACCATGAGGAACCGAGATGCCGACGATCAATCAGTTGGTCCGCCGACCCCGGCGGGTCCAGAAAGCCAAGAAGAAGAATGTGGCCCTGGAAAACTGCCCGCAGAAGCGCGGCGTGTGCGTGCTGGTCAAGACCGTCACGCCCAAGAAGCCCAACTCCGCCCTGCGAAAGGTGGCTCGTGTCCGCCTGAGCAACGGCAAGGAAGTGACGGCCTACATTCCGGGCATCGACCACAACCTCCAGGAGCACAGCATCGTTCTGGTCCGCGGCGGTCGTGTCCGCGACCTGCCCGGCGTGCGGTACCACATCGTTCGCGGCGCGCTGGACGCCCTGGGCGTCGAGATGCAGCAGAAGTTCAACGCCCGCCGCTCCAAGAGCCGCTCCAAGTACGGAACCAAAAGGCCCAAGTAGACTCCCGCACCGGCGGGTCGAGCGGCAGGGGTCCCGTACCCCGGCCGCCGGGCCGCCGAGCGGGTTACCGTCACGTTACACGCAATCCAGGTAATCAGCAGCACCCCGCCGCTGGGGCGGGAACGGAAAGAGCAACATGGCATACAAGAAGTTCACGGCATCGTCGGAAAAAATGGCGCCAGACCCTGTCTACCACAGCAAGCTGGTGACCAAGTTCATCAACTGCTTCATGTACGACGGCAAGAAGTCCGTCGCCCAGCGCATGTTCTATGACGCGATGGAGCAGATCGCCAAGAAGATGAAGGACGCTCCCCCTCTCGAGGTCTTCGAGAAGGCCCTGGAGAACGTCAAGCCCCTCATCGAAGTCCGCTCCAAGCGCGTCGGCGGGGCCAACTACCAGGTTCCCATGCAGGTCAACAAGAAGCGCCAGCTCTCGCTGGCCATCCGCTGGCTCCGCGAGGCCGTCCGGGGCGGCAAGGGCAGCCCCACCGCCGACCGCCTGGCCGGCGAACTGCTGGCCGCCTACAAGGGCGAAGGCGCCGCCATGCAGACCCGCGAGAACGTTCACCGAATGGCCGAGGCCAACAAGGCCTTCGCCCACTTCGCGTGGTGATTTTTCGCCTTGCTGTTTTTGCAGGGCGCGTAGTATAATCTTTAGCTTACACCCTCGCCGGTGACGGGCCTGGGCCCGCCGCCGGGCGAGGAGAAGCGGTGACGTGTTGAATCGCCTTTGGCGATTGCCGGCAACGGATAGCGGGTCGGTCCCGCGGGACACCGGCAATGCGAGCCCTGGGCGACCCCGGTCCCGCCGACGCGGATGCAGGCGGCGGCGATGTGGCCGGGGCTCAGAAAAGGTCGCTCCGGCCCGGTCTTCACCGGCCGGCCGGGGCCAGGCCGCTTGAGATAGGACAACCGGGCCGGTCTGCTCGTGACTCGCTGGGCTCGCCCCAGATGAGCTCCAAGACCGGCGGAGACGCCCGGAGGCGCTCTCCAGCCTGAACGCGTGGATTTCCCCCCCATCCGTTCGCTCCGTTTGCCTCTCTCTATGCGCCGGCCTGGCGCGTGTCGCAGGTGTTCGTACAGGTGGCCCCCAGCGGGCAAACGCAGAGCGAGATGGCCAAAAGCCTCCAACATGTTCGCAACATCGGCATCATGGCCCACATCGATGCCGGGAAGACGACCGTTACCGAACGGGTCCTCTTCTTCGCCGGTCGTACCTACAAGATCGGCGAGGTGCACGAGGGGACGGCCGTCATGGACTACCTGGTCGAGGAGCAGCAGCGGGGGATCACCATCACCTCCGCGGCCACCACCTTCCCCTGGCGCGACCACGCCGTCAATCTCATCGACACCCCCGGACACGTCGACTTCACGATCGAGGTCGAACGGTCCCTCCGCGTGCTGGACGGCGCGGTGGCCGTCTTCTGCGGCGTGGGCGGGGTCGAGGCCCAGTCCGAGACCGTCTGGCACCAGGCCGACCGCTACCGCGTGCCCCGACTGTGCTTTGTCAACAAGCTCGACCGCACCGGCGCCGACTTCGACCGCGTGGTCCGCGAGATCCGCGAGAGACTCCTGGGCCATCCCGTCGTCCTCCAACTGCCCATCGGCGAGGGCGAGACCTTCCAGGGGCAGGTGGACCTGATCACCCGGACGGCCTACTTCTACGAGCCCGCCGAGATCGGCTCGACCCGCCGCACGGGCCCCATACCGCCCGAGATGGCCGACGAGGTCGAGCTGTTCCGCCACGAACTGATCGAGCGGGCGGCGGAGTGCGACGACGCCCTGATGGAGAAGTACCTGGCCGAGGAGGAGATCGACGCCGAGGCGATCATCGCCGCCCTCCGCAAGGGTACGGTGGCCAACAAGATTCAGCCCCTGCTGTGCGGCTCGGCGCTCAAGCACATGGGCATCCAGTTGCTGCTGGACGCCGTGGTGGACTACCTGCCCAGCCCTCTGGAGGTCGGCGCCATCGCTGGGCACGAGACGCTCCGCAGCGACAAGGTCATTCGCCGCAAACCCGATCCGGATGAGCCCTTCTCGGCCCTGGTCTTCAAGGTCGTCTCCGACCAGCACGGAGACCTGCACTTCATCCGCATCTACAGCGGGCACCTGGGCGGTGGGACGCGGGTCCTCAACAGCACTCAGGACAAGAAGGAGAACATCTCCCGCATCTGGGAGATGCACGCCCAGCGACGGATCAAGCGGGACGAGGCGGTCGCGGGCGACATCGTGGCGGTGGTGGGGCTCAAGCACAGCCTCACCGGCGACACCCTCTGCGACACCCGCCATCCGATCGTGCTGGAGCGGCTGGAGTTCCCCGAGCCGGTCATCACCATGTCCATCGAGCCGCGATCCAGCGCCGACAAGGAACGCCTCGTGGACGCCCTGAACACCCTGCGGCGGGAAGACCCCAGCTTCCGCTTCCGCTACGACAGCGACACCGGGCAGACCACCATCTCCGGCATGGGCGAGCTGCACCTGGAGATTATCCGAAACAAGCTTATCCGCGACCTCAGCGTGGACGTCCGCGTGGGCCGGCCCAGCGTGGCCTACAAGGAGACCGTACTGGGCCAGGCCCAGGCCGAGGGCCGGTTCATCCACCAGACCGGCGGGCGGGGCATGTTCGCCGTGGTGACTCTCCGCGTGGAGGCCTGCAAGCCCGCCACCGGACAACCGCCCATCACCTTCGAGGACGCCACCCACGGCGGGGTCATCCCGCGGGAGTTCGTGGCTTCCGTCGAGCAGGGCGTCCGCGACGCCGCCGGCAGCGGGCCCCTGGCGGGCTATCCCATGCTCAACGTCAAGGCGACGCTGCTGGACGGCAAGCACCACCCGGTGGACAGCAACGACATTGCGTTCCAGCACGCGGCCGCCCTGGGCTTCAACCAGGCCGTCAAGGACGCCACCCCGGTCTTTCTGGAACCGATCATGCGCCTGGCGGTGTCGACGCCGGAGGAGTTCCTGGGCGCAGTGACGGGTGATTTGCAGGCCCGCCGGGCGGAGATCCACCAGATGGAGACCCGCGGGCGCTATCGTGTGCTGCTGGCGGAGGTGCCGCTGGCGGAGATGTTCGGATACAGTACTCAGCTTCGCAGCCTGACCCAGGGACGCGGGACTTATACGCTGGAACCCGCCGCGTATGCCCCCGCGCCCGCCCAGGTGGCGGAGCAGATCCTTCGGTACGTATGAGGTAAACCGGGAAAAATTGAGCCAAAGAGCGGATTTGAGTTGACAGAGATGAAAAAATCCGTATCTTTACGTAACTCTGCATTTTTCCCCGCGAGCAACGGGATCGGAGACGTTTTCCATGGTGCAAGACAAGATACGCATACGGATGGAAGCATACGATCATCGGGCCCTGGATAACTCGGCCAAGGAGATCGTGGATCACGCCGAACGGACGGGCGCCCGCGTGCGGGGTCCGATCCCGCTGCCCACTCGGATCGAGCGATACACGGTGCTCCGCAGCCCGCATGTGGACAAGAAGTCCCGCGAGCAGTTCGAGATGCGGACCCACAAGCGAATCATCGACATCTACGAGCCCACTGTGCGGACCGTCGAGGCGCTCAACCGCCTGGTCGTGCCCGCCGGCGTGTTCATCAAGATCAAGGCATAGGTGTGCTCATGCAGGCATTGCTCGGCAAGAAGATAGGCATGACCCAGGTCTATGACGAAGCCGGCGTGTTGTCGCCGGTGACCGTCGTTCAGGCCGGGCCGTGCAACGTGCTCCAGATCAAGACGGTGGAGCAGGACGGCTACCCCGCCCTGCAACTGGGCTTCGAGGACGTCAAGGTCCAGCGGGCGGCCAAGCCGCAGATCAAGGTCGCCGCCAAGGCCAAGTGCAAGCCCAAGCGGTTTGTGCGGGAAGTCCGCCTGGCCCAGGACGCCCAGGACGTCGAGCTGGGGCAGACCTTCAGCGTGGACGTCTTCGAGGGCGTGGACCTGGTCGACGTGATCGGCACGACCAAGGGCAAGGGCTACCAGGGCGTCATGAAGCGCCACAACTTCGGCGGCCAGCCCGCCAGCCACGGCACGGAACGCAAGCACCGCAGCCCCGGCTCCATCGGCAGCCACGCGACCACCCGCGGCTGGGGCGGCGACATCAAGAAGGGCAAGCGGATGGCGGGGCACATGGGCAGCGTCCGCAGCACCAGCCGCAACCACCGGCTGGTCCGAATCGACAAGGAAAACAACCTGTTGCTGATCCAGGGCGCGGTGCCCGGAGCCAACGGCGGGTACGTCTTCATCCGAGCGAGCAAGACGGGCAAGGCCGCCCAGTAGGGCCAGCCCAACAGGATATCGTCATGTTGGAAGTACCTGTATACAACATCAGCGGCCAGAAGATCGACACCCTGAAGGTGGACGAGCAGGTCCTTGGAGGCACGGTCAACGCCGCCCTGGTCAAGCAGGCGGTGGTGGCCTACCACGCCAACCAGCGACAGGGCACGGCCCAGACCAAGAGCCGCGCTGACGTGGCCGGGTCGACCCGCAAGCTCTACCGCCAGAAGGGCACGGGCAACGCCCGCAGGGGCAACGTCCGCACCAACGTCATGAAGGGCGGCGGGATGGCCTTCGCCAAGCGAACCCGCGATTTCCGCCAGGCCCTGCCCAAGAAGATGCGCCAGGCGGCCCTCAAGTCCGCCATCCTGGCCAAGCTCCTGGGCAGCGACCTGATGGTCCTGGACGGCCTGAACCTGGACGCCCCCAAGACCGCCCAGATGGCCAAGGTCCTCCAGGCCCTCCAGATCAACCGCTCCTGCCTGCTGACCCTCGCCCAGCGGGACGCCAACGTCTACCTCAGCTCCCGGAACCTCCCGGACCTCACCGTCCGAATCGCCGAGGAGTTGAATGCCTACGACGTGGCCACCCGCCAGAAGATGATTGTCACCCTGGACGCGATGAAGGCCCTGGTGGGCCAGGAGTCGGCCCAATGAAGAACGATATCTACGGCATCCTGATTCGGCCGCTGATCACCGAAAAGGGCACCCACCAGTCCCAGACGCGCAACGCGTACTCCTTCGAGGTGGCCCCGCAGGCCAACAAGGCCCAGATCCGCCAGGCCGTCGAGAAGATCTACAAGGTTCGCGTGGTGGAGGTCCGCACCGCCAACCGTAAGGGCAAGCCCCGCCGGGCCGGGTACAAGTGGGGCACCACCAGCCACTGGAAGAAGGCGTTCGTCGTCCTTCACGAAGACGACCGCATCGATCTGTTCTAGCAGGCGCAAGGCATACTCATGGCGATCAAGATTTACAAACCGACATCGAACGGCCGGCGAAACAGCTCGGTGAACATCCGCGAGGAAGTCACCAGCGCCACGCCGGAGAAGTCGCTGCTCAAGCCCCTCAAGAAGAAGGGCGGGCGCAACTTCCAGGGCTTCATCACCAGCCGCCACCGCGGCGGCGGCAACAAGCAGAAGTACCGTGTCATCGACTTCAAGCGGAACAAGGACGGCCAGGCCGCCACCGTGTTGTCGATCCAGTACGACCCCTGCCGCACCGCCAACATCGCCCTCCTGGAGTACGAGGACGGCGAGAAGCGGTACATCCTGTCCCCGCTGGGCCTGAAGGTCGGCCAGAAGGTCTACAGCGGCAGCCAGGGCGTCGAGCCCCGCGTGGGCAACTGCATGCCCCTGAGCAAGATTCCGCTGGGCCTGGAAGTCCACAACATTGAGATGGTCCCCGGGCGCGGCGGCAAGCTTGTCCGCACCGCCGGCTCGGTCGCCCGCCTGGCCGCCCGCGAGGGCAAGATGGCCCACCTGATCCTGCCATCCGGCGAGATGCGAATGGTTCACACCGAGTGCCGGGCCACCATCGGGCAACTGGGCAACACCGACCACCAGGGCCAGCGGATCGGCAAGGCCGGCCGCAACCGCCACAAGGGCATCCGCCCCTACGTTCGCGGCTCGGCCATGAACCCCGTCGCCCACCCGATGGGCGGCGGCGAGGGCCGGCGCAGCGGCGGGCGTCACCCCGTCAGCCCGACCGGCAAGCTGGCCAAAGGCGGCAAGACCCGCAGGAAACGCAAGGGCTCCAACAAAATGATCCTCCGCCGGCGGCGCAACGTGCGGCAGGGACAGTTGGTGCTGTAACGAGGATTTAAGGCATGACCCGAAGCTCGAAAAAAGGCCCGTACGTTGACGAGAAGCTGTTCCGGAAGGTCCAGAAGCAGAACGAAACCGGCAGCCGGGAGCCCATCAAGACCTGGGCCCGCGCCTGCACGATCGTCCCGGAGTTCATCGGACGGACGTTCATGATCCACAACGGCAAGATCTTCCACAAGCTGTTCGTCACCGAGGACATGGTCGGGCACAAGCTGGGCGAGTTCGCCCCCACCCGCATGTTCCGCGGGCACAGCGGCGGCGCGAAGAAAGAAGCTTAAGACAGGCATGGAGTAATCGGCCATGGCATGGCAATCAACCTACAAGTATGCCCGCATCAGCGCGAGGAAAGCACGCCTGATCGTCGACCTGATCCGCGGGCGGGATGTCCAGGACGCCCTGAACATCCTGAAGTTCACGCACAATCGGGCCGCCGGCATGATCTCCAAGACGCTCAAGAGCGCCGTGGCCAACGCCCAGGAGGCCGAGGCCGACGTGGAAAGCCTCATCGTCCACGAGGCCCGCATCGACGAGGGGCCGGTCATGAAACGGTTCCAGCCCAAGGACCGCGGTCGGGCCCACCCCATCCTCAAGCGGACCAGCCACATCGTCGTGTCCGTTGAAGAGTTAGCATAAGGACAGCGCGCAATGGGTCAAAAAGTATCTCCAATCGGGTTCAGGACCGGCGTGACGATCGGCTGGAAGAGCCGCTGGTTCGCCCCCAAGAGCAACTTCGGCGAGTTCCTCATCGAAGACGAGAGGATCCGCCGCTTCATCGACGACAACCTCAACCGCCAGCCTCCCTACGCGGCTATCAGCTCCATCGAGATCGAGCGTACCCGCGAGGAGGTCAAGGTCATCCTCAAGACCGCCCGCCCCGGCCTGGTCATCGGGCCCAAGGGCGCCGAAGTGGACAAGCTCAAGAGCCGCCTGGAAGAGCTTACCGACCGGCGGGTCAACCTGAACATCGTCGAGATCAAGAACCCCGACCTGGACGCCAAGCTGCTGGCCGAGGGTATCGCCGACCAGCTCAAGCGCCGGGCCTCCTTCCGCCGGACCATGAAGCAGCGGGCCGAGATGGCCATGCAGGCCGGCGCCAAGGGCGTGAAGATCATGATCGCCGGGCGGCTGGGCGGGTCGGAAATCGCCCGCACGGAAAAGCAGATCATGGGATCGATCCCGCTGCACACGCTGGAGGCGGACGTGGACTACGGCGTCGCCACCAGCTACACCACCTACGGGACGATCGGCGTGAAGGTGTGGATCTACCGCGGGATGTTCGGCGAGCAGCCGAGCGAGGAAGAACAGGCTGCCGCCGCCGCGATGACGCGTGCCCGTCGTCGGCGTGAGCGCACCGATCGCGGCGACCGGGGCGGCCCGGGCGGCGGTCGGGGCGGCCGAGGCGGCGCTCGAGGACACGGTGGGCCCGGGCAGGGCGGGCCGGCCTAACAGGAATCTCTCAGCAGACGAAGTGACAGGTGCTTTATGGCGATGATGCCCAAACGAGTCAAACACCGCAAGCAGCAGCGCGGCAGGATGCGCGGGCTGGCGACCCGCGGCAACACCGTCTCCTTCGGGGAGTTCGGATTGCAGAGCCAGGATTCGGCCTGGATAACGGCCAAGCAGTTGGAAGCCGGCCGCGTGGCCGCCACGCACTTCCTGCACCGCGAGGGGCGGGTGTACATCCGCGTCTTCCCGGACAAGCCGATCTCCAAGAAGCCCCTGGAAGTGCGAATGGGCAAAGGCAAAGGCGAGACCGAGGAATGGGTTGCCCCGATCAAGCCGGGCACCATCCTCTTCGAGATCGGCGGCGTGGACGAGCCGACGGCCAAGGCGGCCCTGCGGCGCGTGGCCCACAAGATGCCGGTAACCTGCCGCATGGTCTATCGGCGGCACGGGCTGTAAGGCGGACCAACCATGAAGATCAGCGAAATTCGTGAACTGACCGACGAGGAACTGGCCAACGAGCTGGAGCGCCTGCACCGCCATCTGTTCGACGTGCGATCGCAGGCGGTGACCGAGAAGCTGGAAGACCCGTCCATGCTGACCAAGACCAAGCGGGACATCGCCCGCCTGTTGACGGTCAAGCGCCAGCGGGAACTCCAGGCCAGCCAGAAGTAATCTCCGGGCCGGGCGACCGGGCCCCCACTTGGAACGGAAGCGATGACAAACGCAGGCGAAAACGTGGCAGACAAGAGGCAGACGCGATGGACCGGCAAGGTCGTCAGCGTCGGCGGCGACAAGACCATCCGCGTGGCGATCATCAACCTGGTCAAGCACGAGCGGTACAATAAGTACCTCCGTCGCCAGACCAAGGTGGCCGCCCACGACCCTGCCAACGCCGCCAAGATGGGCGACGTGGTGGAGATCGTCCCCTGCCGGCGGATGAGCAAGAACAAGAGCTGGCGGCTGTCCCGGATCGTCCGATCGGGCAGCATTCTGGAGCAGGCCGGGCAGACCGTCGCCGAGGACGGGACGCCCGCTGACGCCTCCGTGCCGGCTGAACCCCAGCTCTCCCAGGACTGACCAGACGAGGGTAGTTCCGTGATTCAAGCAGAAACCAGACTAGACGTAGCCGACAACACCGGGGCCCAGATCGTGGGCTGCATCCGCGTGGTCGGCGGGATGACCCGGCGGGGCGGCTTCACCCGCCTGACCGCCGGCCTGGGCGACATGATCATCGCCTCGGTCAAGAAGGCCACCCCCGGCGGAGACGTGAAGGCCGGCGACGTGGTCCGCTGCGTGATCGTCCGTGTGGCCAAGCCCGCCCGGCGCAGCGACGGCAGCTACGTCCGCTTCGACCGCAACGCTGCGGTGATCATCGACGACGACGGGAACCCCAAGGGCACCCGCATCTTCGGCGCCGTCGCCCGCGAGCTGCGAGAGAAGAACTTCATGAAGATCGTGTCCCTGGCCAGCGAGGTGGTGTAGTCCTATGGCAATGCACGTGAAAAAGGGCGATCGCGTGATGGTGATCGCCGGTGACGACAAGGGCAAGATCGGCGAGGTCATCCGCGTGGACGCCGACCGGCGCAAGGTGCTGGTGCAGAGCGTCAACCGCGTCTTCCGCCACCTGCGCCCCTCCCGCCAGCATCCCCAGGGCGGGCGAATCCAGAAGGAGATGCCCGTGGACATCTCCAACGTCCTGCCGGTCGACCCCAAGACCAACCAGCCCACGCGCGTCGGCTTCAAGACCTCCCAGGACAAGACCAAGGTCCGCCTCGCCCGCAAGAGCGGCGAGACGCTGGGCACCCTCAAGAAAGGCTCCTAACACAGGTTGATTCCCATGGTCGCACGCCTGCTGGAAAAGTATAAGAACGACGTGATGCCCGCCCTGAGCGAGCGCTTCAAGTACCGCAACCGGATGGCCATCCCCCGCCTGGAGAAGGTCGTGATCTCCATGGGCATGGGCGACGCCCACCAGGAACAGGCCAAGCTGGAAGCCGCCCAGAAGCAGTTGGCCCTGATCGCCGGTCAGCGTCCCGTGGTCACCCTGGCCCGAAAGGCCATCAGCAACTTCAAGCTCCGTCAGGGCATGAAGGTCGGGCTGAAGGTCACCCTCCGCGGGGCGCGGATGTACGAATTCCTCGACCGTCTGATCGCCCTGGCCATCCCCCGGGTCAAGGACTTCCGCGGGCTGAGCCCCTCGGGATTCGACGGGCGAGGCAACTATAACATGGGCCTGGTCGAGCAGTCGGTGTTTCCCGAGATCGATCCCGCCAGCGTCACCTTTACCCAGGGTATGAACATCGCGGTCCAGACCTCGGCCAAGACCGACGAGGAAGCCCGTGAACTGCTCAACCTGCTGGGCATGCCCTTCCGGAAGGAGTAAGGCGCAACGATGAGTACGAAGGCACAGGCATTGAAGTCCAAGCGCACGCCGAAGTTCAGCTCCCGGACGACCCGGCGCTGCCAGTTGTGCGGCCGCCCGCGGGCCGTCTATCGCAAGTTCAAGGTCTGCCGCATCTGTCTGCGGCAGTTGGCGCACGAAGGAAAGATCCCGGGTCTGAAGAAGGCCAGTTGGTAGAGGAACGAAGATGAGTCTGTCCGACCCCATCGCCGACATGTTGACCCGAGTCCGCAATGCCCTGCGCAGCCGCCACGAGATCGTGACGGCCAAGGCGTCCAAGACGTGCGAAGGCATCTGCCGGGTCCTGAAGGAAGAAGGCTACATCGCCGACTACAAGCGGATTGAGGACGGCAAGCAGGGCCTGCTGCGGATTTACCTGAAGTACGGCAGCCAGGGCCAGGATGTCATTACCAGCATCCAGCGCGTCAGCAAGCCGGGCATGCGGGTCTACCGCGGCAGCGACGAGCTGCCCCGCCCGCTGGACGGGCTGGGGATCTCGGTGGTCTCCACCTCCTCAGGCGTCCTGAGCGACCGCCAGTGCCGCGAGAAGAAGGTCGGCGGCGAAGTCCTGTGTATCGTCAGCTAACACGAGGGTGATTGCCCAATGTCGCGTATAGGAAAACTGCCGATCGCCATCCCCGACAAGATCAAGGTCGTCGTCAACGGCCTGACCGTCAGCGTCGAGGGGCCCGTCGGGAAACTGAGCTGGACCCACCGCAGCGAGATCTCGGTGCAGGTGGATGAGGCGGGCAAGAAGATCATCGTCGCCCGCAACGACGAGAGCCGCCAGAGCCGGGCGCTGCACGGCCTGACCCGCAGCCTCATCCAGAACATGATCGAGGGCTGCTCCAAGGGCTTCAGCAAGAGCCTGGAAGTCTACGGCGTGGGCTACGGCGTGGCCCTCCAGGGCAACAAGTTCACGTTGACCTGCGGCCTGAGCCACCCCGTCGTCTTCGACGTGCCCGCCGGGCTCAAGATCGAGGTCAAGACCGCCCAGGCCCGTGGCGACAGCGAGCCCGCTCGCTTCACCATCAGCGGCGCGGACAAGCAGATGGTGGGCGAACTGGCCGCCCGCGTCCGCAAGGTCCGCAAGCCCGAGCCCTACAAGGGCAAGGGCGTCCGCTACGCCGGCGAGCACGTCCGACGCAAGGTCGGCAAGGCCTTCGCCGGAGCCGGCGGCTAATCGCACCGTTTATCCATCAAGGTTGAGGCAAACCTATGAAGCCGATCGAGAAGAAAATCCTGCAACGTCAGCGGCGAAAACGCCGGGTCCGGCGGAACATCACCGGAACGTCCGAGCGACCCCGGCTGACCGTGTTCCGCAGCCACAAGAACATCTACGCCCAGATCATCGACGACCAGGCCGGGCACACCCTGGTGGCCGCCTCTTCCACGGACCAGGCTGCCTCGCAGGCCCTGACCAAGGGCGGCGGCAACAAGGCCGCCGCGGCCGCCGTGGGGCAGTCGCTGGCCTCCAAGGCCGTCGAGCGAGGCATCAAGAAGGTCGTTTTCGACCGCAACGGGTATCCCTACCACGGTCGCATTCGCGAACTCGCCGACGCCGCCCGCAAGGCCGGCCTGGAGTTCTAAGGACAGGAGCTTACTGTGACGTTTCAACGATCCACTGCCGCATCCGACAGCTACGACGGCGAGAAGTCCTTCGAGGAAAACGTCGTGCAGGTGTACCGCTGCTCCAAGGTCGTCAAGGGCGGGCGCCGTTTCAGCTTCGGGGCCCTGGTCGTCCTGGGAGACCGACACGGGACCATCGGCATCGGCTACGGCAAGGCCAATGAAGTGCCCCAGGCCGTCGACAAGGGCATCGCCGAGGCCAAGAAGGACCTCCACCACGTCAGCCTGCGGGGCAACACGATTCCCCACCGGGTCCTGGGACGCTGTGGCGCGTCCAAGGTGGTGCTGATCCCCGCCAGCGAGGGCACCGGCGTCATCGCCGGAAAGAAGCTCCGCCCCCTGCTGGAGCTGGCCGGCATCCACGACGTGCTGACCAAGGCGTACGGCTCGACCTCTCCCAAGAACCTGCTCAAGGCCGGACTCGACGCCCTCCGCAAACTGCGGCAGGCCGACACCGTCAAGGCCCTGCGAGGAGTGGAACTGCAATGAAGTTGGATGAGATCCTGGAACTGGCCGGCAAACACCCGCGGCGCAAGCGCGTGGGACGGGGCACCGGCAGCGGACACGGCAAGACCAGCGGACGCGGCACCAAGGGCATGTATGCCCGCAGCGGCGCCAAGCAACGGTTCGGCTACGAGGGCGGGCAGAACCCCATCCTCGCACGCGCCCCCAAGCGCGGCTTCTCCAACGCCGGGTTCCGCAACTCCTACCAGATCGTCAACGTGTCCGACCTGAAGGAGTTTGACGACGGCGCCCGCGTGGATCCGCAGGCCCTCGTCCAGGCCGGCCTGATCGACAACGTCCAGGTCCCCGTCAAGGTCCTGGGCAACGGTGAACTGTCCAAGAAGCTTACGGTAGTGGCCCATAAGTTCTCCGCCTCGGCCAAAGACAAGATCGCCGGCTGCGGCGGTTCGGTCGAAGAGGTCCAGGCGTAGGGAACCAGAAGGAAACCCACGAAATGGTCTTCCGGACTTTCCGATTAGTGGTAGGCGTAATCCTGGGTGCCGTGGCCCTGTGGATGCTGGGCGACGGGTTGACGACCTTGCTGTCGGGCGCCAAGACGGCCGACCTGGTCGAGCCCATCCTCAAGATCGTCGGTGCCCTCGTCATCGCGGGCATCTACTACTGGTCGCTCTGGGCGGAATCCGCCATCCGCACCAACCTGGAGAACATCTTCTCCATTCCGGAACTGATCGGGAAGATCGCCTTCACGCTGGCCTTGTTGTGCATCTACCGCATCGGCTATCACGTGCCCCTGCCCGGCCTGAATCAGGCCGAGATCAGCAAGTTCATGAGCGGGCAGGCCACCGGGACCTTCGGACAGGCCCTGGAGTATTTCGGGATGTTCACCGGCGGAAACCTCCAGCAGTCCACGCTGTTCGGGCTGGGGATCATGCCCTACATCTCGGCCTCCATCATCCTCCAGCTCCTGGTCACCGTCTGGCCCGCCCTCCAGAAGCTCCAGAAGGAAGGCCCCGCCGGGCAGCGCAAGATCCAGGAATACACCCGCTACGGAACCGTCTTCCTCTGCCTGGTGCAGGCCATCTTCTGGATGAAGCTGATGAACAGCCAGAACCTGCTTTACGCCAAGTATCAGGGCGACGTGCTGACCTTCGTCACCGGCGTGATCGGACTCACCGCCGGGACCATGTTCCTCATGTGGCTGGGCGAGCAGATCGACGCCTACGGCATCGGCAACGGCATCAGCCTGATCATCATGGCCGGCATCGTCGACCGCCTGCCCTGGGCCATCCGCGGCCTGGCCCAGAACGCCGACCTCAGCCTGGGCGGCCTGGGCTCCACCACCGCCATCGGCCTGGACAAGATCGTCTTCCTGATCGCGTCCTTCCTGTTCGTGGTCGCCGGATCCATCCTGATCACCCAGGGCCAGCGGCGCATCCCGATCCAGCAGGCCAAGCACACCCGCGGGCGGCGCGTCTATGGCGGGCAGCGCCAGTACCTGCCTCTCCGCGTCAACCACGGCGGCGTGATGCCCATCATCTTCGCCTCCTCCCTGATGATCTTCCCGGGCGTCCTGTTCGGTTACCTTTCCCGGTCGGTCTTCCCCAACAGCGACTTCTTCCGCATCCTCAACAGCGCCTTCAGCCGCGAGAGCTACACGTACATCGTCTGCTACGTCGGCCTGATCTACTTCTTCGCGTACTTCTGGACGACCGTCCAGTTCCGCCCGAAGGAGATGGCCGAGCAGTTGCGGGACTACGGCACCTTCATCCCGGGGCTTCGCCCGGGCAAGCGTACCGCGGAATACCTCGAGCGCGTGATGGAGCGGATCACCTACTGCGGTGCGGGCTTCCTGTCGGTGATCGCCGTGATCCCGATGGTGGTCAGCGCCTGGCTGGGCATTCCGTTCAACATCTCCGCGTTCCTGGGCGGCACGGGCCTGCTGATCATGGTCAGCGTGACGCTGGACCTGGTGCAGCGGATCGAAGCGAACCTGGTGATGCGAAACTACGGCGGGTTCCTCGGCGGCAGCACCCGAATCAAGGGAGCCTACGCATGAGAATCGTTCTGATGGGACCCCCCGGCGCCGGCAAGGGCACCCAGGCCAAGCGCCTGGTGGACAAGTTCGGCATGGCCCACCTCTCCAGCGGCGACATCTTCCGCGCGGAGAAGGCCGGCGGATCGGCCCTGGGCCAGAAACTCGCCGAGTACATGGACGCCGGGCAGCTCGTTCCGGACCAGATCGTGGTCGAGATCATGGCCAAGGCCATCACCTCCTGCGATTCGCCCGCCGGACTCCTGCTGGACGGCTTCCCCCGAACCGTCGCCCAGGCCGAGGCCCTGGACGCCCAACTCGACCAGGCCGGCAAGAGCCTGGACGGCGTGGTCGTGATCACCGCCGACGAGGACGAGATCGTCGAGCGCATCACCGGGCGGCGAAGCTGCCCCGATTGCGGCAAGGTCTACCATGTGAAGTACCTGCGTCCGCAGAACGACAATCTTTGCGACAAGTGCAACGTGCAACTGGTTCAGCGCGCGGACGACACCGAAGAGGTCATCCGCCAGCGCCTGGCGGCCTACAACCGCCAGACCGAGCCGGTGATCGCGTACTATCGCGGCCGACCCAACGTTCAGACGCTGTTCGTGAACGGCACTCAACCGCCCGACAACGTGACGGCGGACCTGGTGCGGGGCCTGGAGCAACTGAAGACGGAAATGTGACCGCGGGCCAATCGTGGCGATCCAGTACAAGACACCCGAGCAGATCGAGAAGATGCATCAGGCCGGGCGGATCGTTCGAAAGGTCCTCAACCGCCTGGGCGAGATGATCGCCCCGGGCGTGACAACGCAAGAGCTGGACGCCGAGGCCGAGCGGCTGTGCCTGGCCGCCGGGGCGCAGTGCCTGTTCAAGGGCGTGCCCGGGCGGGGCCGGGCCGGGCCGTTCCCGGGCAGCATCTGTGCCTCGTTGAACGAGGAAGTGGTGCACGGCATCCCCTCGCGGCGGCGGATTCGCGAAGGCGACATCGTGAGCATCGACTTCGGCGTCCGCTACCAGGGCTGGTGCGGCGACGCGGCCGAGACGTTCGCGGTCGAGCCGGTCGGCGAGAAGGTGCGCCACCTGGTGGCCGTCACCCGCAACGCCCTGGAACTGGTCGTGCGGATGTGCCGCCCGGGCGAGAAGTGGTCCACGGTGGCCTCCACGATGCAGGAGTACATCGAGGGCGAGGGCTTCTCGGTGGTGCGGGAGTTCGTCGGGCACGGGATCGGCGCGAGCATGCACGAGGACCCGAAGGTCCCGAATTTCGTCTCGCCGGAGCTGGTGCGGCGGGACATCCTCCTGCGGGAGGGCCTGGCACTGGCCGTGGAACCCATGGTCAACCTGGGCCGAGAGGCGGTTCGAGTGACAGGTGACGGGTGGACGGTGGTGACGTCGGACCACTTGCCGTCGGCCCACTTCGAGCACACGCTGGCGATCACCGCCGGCGGGGTGCGGGTGCTGACGGACGCGGAGTGAAGTCGGCCCGCAAGACAGAGAAGGTGCAGACATGAAGGTGCGAAGTTCGGTCAAGAGGATGTGTGAAAACTGCAAGGTCATCCGCCGCAAAGGCGTGGTGCGGGTGATCTGCACGAACCCCAAGCATAAGCAGCGCCAGGGCTGAGGTCGGCGCAAGGAGATCGTGAATGCCTCGTTTGGCAGGTGTGGACATTCCGGGCGAGAAGATCACCGTCGTCGCCCTCCAGTACATCCATGGCGTGGGCGCCAGAATCGCCAAGGACATCTGTGAGAAGGCGGGTCTGGACCCCCAGGCCCGTTCCAAGGAACTGACGGAAGACCAGTTGTCGAAGATCACGTCGATCCTGGACAGCGAGTACGTGATCGAGGGCCAGTTGCGGCGTCAGGTGCAGCAGAACGTCGCCCGCCTGAAGGACATCGGGTCCTATCGCGGGCTGCGCCATCGGCGCGGGCTGCCCGTCCGCGGGCAGCGGACCAAGACCAACGCCCGCACCCGCAAGGGCCCCCGCAAGACCGTCGCCGGAAAGAAGTCGGTCAAGGAGATGCGCTAAGTCATGGCCAAGAGCAAGAAAGTCAAGCGGAACATCGCCAAGGGCATCGTGCACGTCAAGGCGACGTTCAACAACACGCTGGTGACCATCACCGACCCCAACGGCGAGACGTTGTGCACCGAGTCCGGCGGGACCATCGGGTTCAAGGGCTCGCGCAAGAGCACGCCGTTCGCCGCCCAGCGGGCCGCCCAGTCGGCGGCGCAGAAGGCCCGCAAGATGGGCGTCAACGAAGTCGAGGTCCTCGTCAAGGGCCCCGGCAGCGGGCGGGAGTCGGCCGTCACCGCGCTTCAGGCGGCCGGGCTCAAGATCGTCTCCATCGAGGACGTCACGCCCATTCCCCACAACGGGTGCCGTCCGCGCAAGAAGCGGCGCGTCTAGCCACGAGCAACCCTCACAGGAGCAGAGATAGACATGGGACGTTATACAGGACCCGTTTGCAGGCTGTGTCGGCGCGAGGGCATCATGCTGATGCTCAAGGGCGCCCGGTGTGAAACGGCCAAGTGCCCCATCCAGCGCCAGTGGCGCAACTTCCCGCCGGGCCAGCACAACTGGCGCCGCGGGCGGGGCAGCGAATACCGGCTCCGCTTGCGCGAGAAGCAGAAGGTCAAGCGCTTCTACGGCATCTACGAGAAGCAGTTCATGAAGTACTTCCGCCAGGCCGAGCGACAGAAGGGCAACACCGGCGCGGCCCTGCTGGGCCTGCTGGAGCGCCGCCTGGACAACGTGGTCCACAAGCTGGGCTTCGCCCCCTCGCGGGCCTCCGCCAGGCAGTTGATCTCGCACGGGCACGTGTACGTCAACGCCCGTCCGGTCAGCGTGGGCAGCTACATGGTCCGCGTGGGCGACAAGCTCACCATCAAGCCCGCCGAGAAGTCGCAGAAGCGAGTGCGGGCCTGCCTGGAAGAGCTGGGCGAGCCCCACCTGCAGAACTGGCTCAAGCTGGACATGTCCAAGCTGGAAGCCGAGGTCATCGCCATGCCCACGCGCGATGACGTGACGATCCCTGTGGAAGAGCAGCTCATCGTCGAGCTGTGCAGCCAGTAAGGCCACCGTACGAGCGGCCCGGAACAGAAGACCTTTTTCGATCCGAAAGGACGGAGGCAAGGTAATGCGAACTAGGTGGCGCGGCTTGGAATTGCCCACGCGGGTGGTGAACGACCAGGACGTCTCGACCCCGACCTACGGACGGTTCACGATCGAACCGTTCGAGCGCGGCTTCGGGACCACGGTCGGCAACGCCCTGCGCCGAATCCTCCTCAGCAGCCTCGAAGGCGCGGCGGTCACCAGCATCAAGATCACCGGCGCCGATCACGAGTTCACCTCGCTGAACGGCGTGATGGAGGACGTGACGGACATCATCCTCAACGTCAAAACCCTGATCGTCAAGAGCCATGCCGAGGGCACGCGCGCCCTGCGGGTCCACAGCGAAGTCAAGGGCCCGGTCAAGGCGTCGATGATCGAGTGCGGTGCGGCCATCGAGATCGTCAACGGCGACCTCGTGTTGGCCACCCTGACCGACAACGTCCCCTTCGACATGGAAATGGTCGTCCAGACCGGGCGGGGATACGTGCCCGCCGAGGAAATGATCGACCCCGACGCCGACCAGGAATTCGGACGCATCTTCGTCGACGCGTCCTTCTCCCCGGTCACCCGCGTGCGATACCGCACCGAGGACACCCGCGTCGGCCAGAAGACCAACTACGACCGGCTCATCATGGAGATCTGGACCAACGGAACCATCACCCCCGAGATGGCCATGGTCGAGGCGGGCAAGATCCTCCGCAAGCACCTCAACCCCTTCGTGCAGTATTTCGAGGTGGGCGAGCAGATCATCGAGTCCAAGCCGGTCGAGGCCGCCCAGCAGATCGACAGCGAACTCCAGCGCAAGCTCTCCATGAGCGTGCACGAGTTGGAACTGTCCGTGCGGCCCAACAACTGCCTGGAGGCCGCCAAGATCGAGAGCGTCGGCCAACTGGCCAACATGACAGAGGCGGACCTGCTGAAGATCCGCAGCTTCGGCAAGACTTCGCTCCGCGAGGTCAAGCGCAAGCTCCAGGACCTGGGCCTCACGCTCAACATGAACGTGCCCCTGCCCCCCGAGGCCGAGAATCCTTCCGGCGGCGAGGAATAGCTTAACCCCCAGCCAAACAACCTAAAGGTCGTCCCCATGCGTCATCGAATGTTCGGTAAGCAGTTGAGCCGCAATACCGCCCACCGGCGGGCCCTGCGGCGGAACCAGGCCGCCTCGCTGTTCCAGCACGGCGCCATCAAGACCACCGAGGCCAAGGCCAAAGAGCTCCGCCCGTTCGTCGAGCGGCTCATCACCATCGCCCGCCGCAACACCCTGGCCGCCCGACGCCAGGTCATCAGCCTGCTGCGCGACCGGGACATGGTCGACAACGAAGGGAAGCTGGAGGACCAGAGCGTCATCCAGAAGCTCTTCAGCGACGTCGCCCCCAAGTACGCTGACCGGCCGGGAGGCTACACCCGCATCATCCGCCTGAGCGATCGACGCATCGGCGACGGCGGGGTCCAGGTCATCCTCCAACTCGTCGAGGAGTCCAAGGCCGCCGCCCCCGCCTCGCCCGCGCAGTCGCGCCGGCGCCGCCGGGCCGCCAAGAAGATCTCCGCCGCCGAGGCCGGCGCCCCCGCCGCTGACGCGGAGGAAGCCGCCGGAGAGAGTCCAGCCGACCAGCAGGCTGAGTAACCGTCTGCAACATAAGCTCTGCGAACGCGAAGACCCACGCCCCGGCGTGGGTCTTTGCATGTGGCGCCCCCGTCCGGCGGCGCTTCTGCCGCGTCAGGGCTTCGGCTCTCCGGGGGCGGATTCGTCCCGCACCCCCGTGTACGGGTGGGACTTGACGACCGTCCAGATCGTGTCGTGGACCTGGCGGGCCAGCTCTTCGGTGATGGGGCACGGTTCGCCCATGTCCGGTTTGTGCGAGTAGAACCGCGTCCGCTCGGTGCATTGGAGGTAGGCCTCCGGGTCGTTGTAGACCTTCCAGTCCAGGCCGTGGGGGCGGTCGCGAAACAGCACCGAGTAGAAGGTCGCCGCGATGACGTATCGCGGCAGGCCCATTCGCTGGTGGACGCAGTCGGTGTAGAACCAGGCGATGCCCTTGTGGCCGGGCAGCTTGCCAGCCCGCATCTGCTTGTCCAGCTCGTTGAACACCTCGGCCACCGGGATGTACCGCAGCCGTCCCTGCTTCCAGTGCTCGGGAAACCGCCCCTTCAACTCCTCCATCAGCTTGTGGAAGTAGTCCCGCGTGCGGTAGGTGTCGCCGTCCCACTTCCTGGCCGGGTCGTAGCGGACCGTCTCCCACTGCTTGACGTAGTCGAAGGCCTCGCGATCGGGCACGAAGTCCTCGTCGCCCTTGCCGCCCGGCCCCGGCGTGGGCGCCTTGAACGGCTTGCCGTCGGGCCCGCGCTTGCGCTCCATCGAGGGCCACTGCTCGTAGATCAGGCACTGGCCCTTGGGATGCCACTGGAGGAACTGACCGAAGATGCGGGCGGCGCTTTCCACGTCGCCGATGTCGTCGCCGTACTCATCCTGTTTGTCCTTGGGGATCCACCCGGCCAGGTCTGTCTTGCGGCGGTGCAGCCCGGGCCAGGCGAACGGCTGGACGACCACGGCGTCCCACGATTGCTTCTGGAGCACCTCGCGCGCCTGGCCTGGGCCGCGGCTCGACCAGACATACCGGTTGTGGTCCAGCGCGTGGACGTTCGTGAAGATCGTCCAGCCGGGCCCGACCATCGCCCCCGTGTTCCACTCCCGGCCCGCGCTTCGGCCAAGGGCGACCTGGAAGGGGGGCATCGAGTTCTCGCTCAGGCTGTTGCCGAAGTAGAACACCGCAAGCCCGGCGGGGCGGGACCCCTGTGCCGCAACAGACCCGCAGACCAGCGACAGCACCCAGACGGGAATGACGAATCGTCGAAACATGCCGGACTCCTTCTTGCACCCCAGGCGGGCCGTGACTGTGCCTTGAGCCTTCGCCGGGCAGCAGGTAGTATGGATTCAAACGTGCGAAGGGAGCCGATTCATGCGACGACGAGAGTTTTTGAAGGCGGCGACGGCGATAGGGGCTGCGTGTGCGGCCGGCGGGTCGATGGCCGCGGGGGCCGACCGCCCCCGCAAGCCGAACATCGTGCTGATCATGGCCGACGACCTCGGCTGGGCGGAACTCGGCTGCTACGGGCAGAAGAAGATCCAGACGCCGAACATCGACGCCCTGGCCGCCGCGGGCATGCGCTTCACGCAGTTCTACTCCGGCTCGGCTGTCTGCGCCCCCAGCCGGTGCTGCCTGATGACCGGTCGCCACGGCGGCCACGCGTACATCCGCGACAACGGCGAGATCAAGGACCCCGACCCCAGCGTGTTCGGCGGGCAGACGCCGCTGGTCGCCTCCGAGCCGACCATCGCCAAGACGCTCAAAGCCGCGGGCTACGCGACCGGATGCTTCGGCAAATGGGGCCTGGGGCGGGCCGGCAGCGAGGGCGACCCGCTCAACCAGGGCTTCGACCGCTTCTACGGCTACAACTGCCAGCGCCACGCCCACAACCTCTACCCGCGCTACCTGGTCAGCGACCGCGAGAACATGCCCCTGCCCGGCAACACGGGCAAGGGGCCCACAGGCCAGACCTACGCCCCGCAGTGCATCGCCGACGAGGCGATCAAGTTCGTCCGGGCCAACAAGGACCGCCCGTTCTTCCTCTACTATCCGACGGTCATCCCGCATTTGGCCCTCCAGGTGCCCGATGCGGACCTGGCCCAGTACAAGGGTAAGTGGCCTGAGACGCCCTACACGGGCAAGGCCTACCAGCCTCACCCCACGCCCCGGGCCTGCTACGCCGCCATGATCTCCTTCCTGGACCGCCAGGTCGGCCGGCTGGTCGCCTTGCTGAAGGAACTGGGCCTGGCCGACAACACCGTCATCCTGTTCACCTCGGACAACGGCACGACCCACCTGGGCGACGAAGTGGACTATGAGTTCTTCCAGAGCGTCGGTCCCCTGCGGGGCCTGAAGGGCTCGCTGCACGAGGGCGGCATCCGCGTGCCGCTGGTGGCCCACTGGCCCGGGCGGATCGCGCCCGGCGCCACCAGCGACCTGCCAGGCGTGAACTACGATCTGGCGGCCACGCTGGCCGAGATCGCCGGCGTCGAGTACGCCAAGGGCGCCGACGGCGTGAGTATCCTGCCCACGCTGCTGGGCCAGGCCGAGCGACAAAAGAAGCACGAGTTCCTCTTCTGGGACTTCGGCGGCTACGGGGGGCAAACAGCCGTCCGCATGGGACGCTGGAAGGGCGTCCGCAAGAACATCCGTCGCAAGGCCGACGCGCCCCTGGAGGTCTACGACCTTGAGGCGGACGTGGGCGAATCGAAGGACTTGGCCGCCGAGCGTCCGGAGATCGCCAAACAGATCGAGGCCGTCATCCGCCGCGAACGCGTCCTGCCCGTGCTGGAGAAGTTCCGCTTCGGGACCTACGCCGGTTGAGAATAAGCGGCTGACCGAATGGAAAGGCCCCTCGGCCGTTAAACCGAAAGATATTCTGTCGTCCGATCTGACGGGAGAGCGAAAATGAACCGACCGGATATGCGGACTGGGTTGGTCGGCGCGTGCGTGCTGCTGGTGCTGGCCGGGTCGCTGTGGGCCGGGCCTTCGCCCGAGCGCGCGGCGCAGATCGAGGCCGACTGGCTCCGCCAGGAGGCCCTGCGCGAGAAGCCCGGCGCGGCCAGGGGAGGCAATCCCAACGTCACGACGGCGGACGACGCCGCAGGCGGAGTCGACGGCGTCAAGACGGGCAAGTGGGGCTTCCACACCGCCATCGAGAAAGACCCATGGTGGCAAGTGGATCTGGGCGAGGCGATGGCGATCGACCGGATCGTCCTGTGGAACCGCTGCGACGCCTGCGGCGAGCGAAACACGCGGATCATCGCCCAGCTCAGCGACGACGGCAAGACCTTCCGCCAGGCGTGGCAGAACGACGGGAAGATGTTCTACGGCCAGACCGACAAGAAGCCGCTGACCGCCTCGCTGGGCGGTCAGAAGGGGCGGTTCCTCCGGCTGACCCTCAAGGCAAACATGTACCTGCACCTGGACGAGGTGGAAGTGTTTGCCGCGGGGCGGAAGGAGAATGTAGCCCTCAAACGTCCGTGCGAGCAGAGCAGCACCAGCGAGTGGTCAGCCAGCCACCTGAACCTCACGCCCCCGCCGCCGAATACGTTCTCGACGCCGAAGGCCATCGAGCGCGGGCTCATGCTGGCCGATAACCTCCGCGCCATGGGAGTGGACGTACGCGAGGACGTGAAGGTTCTGGAGGCGGTGCGGCAACAACTGGAGGCGGGGCCCGCCGATGCCGAAGCGGCCAAGAAGCTGTTCCTCGATGCCCGCTGGGCGGTCCGCCGCCTGGCGTGGAGGAATCCGCAACTGGACTTCGACTCGATCGTCTTCGTCCAGGCCGCCCCGGGCATGTTCCCCCACATGAGCGACCAGAACTACGGGTGGTGGTCGCGGCCCGGCGGCGGGGTGTACGTGCTGGAAGGACTCAAGAGCGATCAGCCGCGCCTGCGCTGCCTGACGGAGAAGTTCGAGCCGGGCAGCTACAACCGCCTGGACCTCTCGTACGATGGCAAGCGGGTGCTGTTCGCCTACTGCAAGCATTACCCCAAGCTGGCTGACCTGCGCGACAAGGCGTCCAAAAAGGACGTGCCCGAAGACGCGTTCTATCACCTCTACGAAATGAACCTGGACGGCACGGACTGCCGCCGGATCACCCGCGGGCGATATGACGACTTCGACGGGCGATACCTCGGCGACGGCGACATCGCGTTCCTGTCCACGCGAAAGGGGCGGTTTCTCCAGACCAGCAAGGCTGCGTCGGCCGGCACCCTCGACGCCGACCTGGGCGACAGCTACGTCCGCTGCGGCGGCGACAACTACCGCCCCGTCCCGGTCTTCACGCTGCACCGGGTGAACCACAAGGGCGAGATCCTCCCAATCTCGGCCTTCGAGAACTTCGAGTGGACGCCGTCGGTCAGCAACGACGGCTATCTGCTGTACGCCCGCTGGGACTATATCGACCGCTTCAACGGGCACTTCTTCAGCCTGTGGTCCACCAACCCGGATGGCACGAACGCCCAACTCGTGTACGGGAACTACACGGTCCGCCCGCAGGTCGTCCTGGAGGCGCGATCGATTCCCAACTCGCACAAGCTGATCTTCACGGCCTCCGCCCACCACTCGATCACGGGCGGCTCGCTGTGCCTGCTGGACCGCAGCCGCGGCACGGAGGCCGATCACCCGATCGCCCGCCTGACGCCCGAGGTGCCGTTCCCCGAGACCGAGGCCTGGGCGGAGATGTACTACGCCAACCCCTGGCCGCTGTCGGAGGAGCACTATCTCTGCGCGTGGAGCGACCGGCGGCTGCCCCCGCACTGCCGTGTCGACAGCAGCGACCGAAACCCACGCAACGCCCTGGGGCTGTACCTGTATGACGCCTTCGGCAACCTGAACCTGATCTATCGCGACGCGGAGATCTCCAGCCAGAACCCGATCCCCGTCCGCCCGCGGCCTCGTCCGCCGCTCTACAGCAGCTCCCTGGCCCTGGACGGGCCCCAGGAAGGGTCGTTCCTGCTTCAGGACGTCTACGAGGGTCTCGGCGGGGTGGAGCGGGGCACGGTCAAGAGCGTCCGCATCGTGGCCGTCCCGCCCAAGTGGCAGCCCCACATGAACAATCCCAACCTGGGCGTGTCCAGGGAGGACCCGGGTAAATTCGTGCTGGGCACTGCGCCGGTCGAGGCGGACGGATCGGCCTACTTCCGCGCTCCCAGCGGCGTGCCGGTCTTCTTCCAGGCATTGGACGCCGAGGGGCGGTCCGTCCAGACCATGCGAAGCCTCACGTACGTCCAGCCGGGCCAGACGCTCTCGTGCATCGGCTGTCATGAGTCTCGCGACGCGGCCCCGCCCCCGCGACCGCTCGTGCAGGCCGCCCGTCGGGCCCCCTCCAGGCTGCAGCCGGGCCCCGACGGCTCCTGGCCGCTCCGCTACGACACGCTCGTCCAGCCCGTGCTGGACAAGCACTGCGTGTCGTGCCATCAGAAGGGGTACAAGGACGCCAAGGCGGCGGCCTTCGACCTCAGGCCGCCCGCGTCGTACGACGCTCTGCTCAACTACGCCGACAAGGACCTGAACAAGCTGGCGTTCGAGAAGGACATGTCCCATCCGCTCCAGACGCCGTCATACCGGAGCAAGCTGTGGGCGATGCTGTCCGCCAAGGGCGGGCACGAGGGCGTCCGCCTGGACGCCGACAGCCGGGAGCGGTTCCTGACGTGGATGGACACCTACGCACACCGCCTGGGGCACTTCACCCCGCAACAGGAAGAGGAATTAAAGCAATTGCGCCTTCACATGCGGTCGATATTGGTTGAGACGGCTCGCAAGGAGTGAGCGGCGGCTCCGCCCGGGCGACGGGTTTTGAATCGATCTGCCGGCGGGCGCGAGACGTAGAATACTATAGGCCGGGGGCGATGACGTATCCCTCGGCAGGAGCCGATAGTATGTTACGAGTTCGACGAAAAAATCACACGGCGGGGCCGCACCGCCGGCCTAAACCCCGTCACGGCGGGACGCCCTATCGGACGCAGTGGCGCAGTCCGTTTGGCGCCGACGAGTTGTGCGGTCGGGCGAGGCTGTTGCACGAACAGGAGTCGCAGGTCCGGACGGAGCCGGAAGGGAACTAGCGGCCTGGCCCGCCCCGCGCCTTGGGCGGCGATCTTGTGAGCGAAGATGATCGCGACGGCACGAGCGATAACCTGTGCGGTGGTCCTGGCTACGGCGTCGGCCGCCGGGTCGCAGGTCGTTCCGATCGGCGGGGGAAACGCGCTGGACGCGAACATGGGCGTCGGCAGCGGCGGGGTCAATTCTCCCGTTGCGCCCGATCTCCGGCTCAACGGACAGCTCTACATCAACGGCCAGGTGACCGGGCTGGGCCGCTTCCACGGCCGCGTGGGCTACTTCCCCTCGGACCAGCTTCGCTTGCAGTTGCCCTCGGCGGGGCTGGTCGGTTTTCGGCGCGAGTCGGTGGGGCTGAGCAACGTCCTGTCCGGACCGACATACACCGCCAGACCGTACTACGACCGCAGCGTGACCGCGCTGAACGCGGGGGCGATCGCTGCCGGGCTGAACGCGCCGGGCACCAACGTGCCCCCAAGCGCCCTGGGCTCGCCCCAGGCCCGCCAGTTGTACGAAGAACTGGCCGCCGAATACAGGTCCGTCGCAACGTCCCAGACGGTGGTTCCGTCGCTGGCGCCATCGGCGGGCGTCGTCGGGACCGGGCGCGCGCCCTCTGTGGGGGGGATGGACCGGGGCGAGCGAGCGGCCCCTGGCGGGCCCGTTAGGGACGAGTTCGGGCGCAGCCGTCTGGAAGACGAAGACGCGCTGGCCCACGACCTGTGGCAGTTCCAGAGGCTGAACCGTCCGATGGACGAGCGCCTGAACCTGCGGATCGAAACCCTGCTCGACCGTCCCGGCGAGAAGAACCCGGATGAAATCGGCCGGAATGATCCGCCGGCGGAAGAGCGTGGCGAGCCTTCGGGCGCGGTCCGCCGTGCGGGGCGGGGTGAGCCGGCGCTGCCGGGCACGAACGCGGACGCCTTCCTGGACGTGATGGCGGCCCTGCGGCGCAGGCGGGAAGAGACGAAGACGACACTGACGGTCCCGCAGGCGACGACCACGAGGCCCGCGGCGCGCATCGTGGAAGCCGACGCCGCCGGCGTGGTCATTCACTCGCTGGCCGGACTGGGCCGGGGACTGTTTAACCTGCACATGGCACGGGGGCAGGAGCGGTTGAAGGCGGGACGGTACTACGACGCGCTGGATGAGTTTCATCTGGCGGCGGTGGCCGAGCCGCGAAACCCGCTGGCCCTGGTGGGCATGTGCGTGGCCCGGCTGGGCGCGGGCGAGCCGGCGGCGGCGGGCGAGATGCTCTATGGGGCCATGCGACTGTTTCCGCCCCTCATGGAAACTCGCCTGGACCTGCTTCGCCTCGTGGACGGCCGGATGATCGAGCGACGGATGGCGGAGTTGGACAGCCTCCTCCAGGAGGAGAAGGACGATGCCCATCCCAAGCTGGTCCTCCTGGCGGCCTATGCCCGTCACAGCCTGGGCCAGGAGTTCCTGGCCAAGACGGCGGCCGCGAAGCTGCGTCGCTCGGCCGGGGGCGACAAACTGCTGCTGGCGGTCGCGGAGTTTCTCCTGACCGGGCGGCGGGCCGGACGGGACGCGCAAGCCGCCTCGGAGAGATCCGCCACTACAGCGCCGGCTCGGTAAGTTCGCATTCGGGCCTTCCGGCGGGCGTGCGACCCACATTGTTGATCATCCCCAAGCCGTCATCCTCCTCGTTCGTCTCCATCTCATCGTCCCCCGCACGGAAAACGAAACGGGCGGCCCGTCGGGACCGCCCGTTGTGAGGATCGTGCAGTCGGCGGCTACTTCTTGGTCGCCGTGTAGCCGACCAGGGCCAGGAACCGGTTGGTGTTGAGGATGGGAATCTGCATCTTCGCCGCCTGTTCGCGGACGTCCTGGTAGTGCTTCCATTCCTTCAACTGGTCATCGTAGACCTTCTTGGCCTGTTCGCTGGCGGCCTCGGTGGGTTTAGGGGGGCGGGGCGGCTCTTCGCCCATGACCACGAAGTCGGTCTGGGGGGTGACCGCGTCGGCGATCGTGCCGCGGTACTTGCGGACCAGCGCCTTGATCTCGTCAGCGCCGGCCGCCGACGGCTGGCCCGTTCCGAACAGGTCGAACTGGCCTTCCACCACGAACGCATAGGTCCGGTTGGGGTCGTAGACCACGTTGGCGACGATGTCGGTGGCGATGACGGGGTTCGTGGGACTCTGGTTGTCGATGCGGCAGAGGCTGATGGTCTCGCTGACTTCCGTGACGGTCACCTTGGCCTTGCCCTCGCCGGTCTCGGGGATGCCGCTGGAGGAATAGACCGAGAAGGTCAGGCCCGGGATCACCCGGTCCATGCTGCCCAGGCTGATGTAGCAGAGGTTCTGGCCCTCGAGGACCTTGACGACCTTGCCGTCGGCCTGGGGCATCAGCTCGATGTTCTTCTGCGTCACCGGCTGGAGCCGCTTGACCTCCTGCTCCAACTCGCGGATCTTGTTATTGAGCTGCTTGTTCGTCGAGTCCATCTTGGTCGACTTCTCGGTGAGCGAGGCGATGGTCTTGTTCAACTCGTCGCGGGCGGAGTCCCAGGACTTCTTGATGTCCTCGACTTTGGCCTCATGCTCGGTCTGGTACTTGCTGATCTGGGTGGAGAGCTGTTCCTTCTCCTTGGCGAAGGCCGCCCCCATCTCCTCGACCTTCTTGGCCAGGTTGATAGCCACCTGCTCCTGGTCGCGGAACTTCTGGTTGGCCTCGTCCCGCTCCTTGGTGACGGCCTGGAGTTGCTCTTCCTTGGTGTCGTGGAGGGCCTTGAGGTTCCGCATCTCCTCGAGCAGCGGCTGGCCCGTTCCGCCCACCTGGGCCCGCGTGGCCTTCACGCGCTCGCCGACGTCCTCGACGGTGGTGGCGGCCGAACCCACGATGTGGTTGATCAGGGCCTTCTTCTCTTCGACCAGGCGCTCGACCACCGTCATCTGGTCCGGGCTCTTCAGCCAACTCGCGATGTCGCTCTCCAGCAGGTTGCGGGCGCTGGCCAGCTTATCCTTGACCGCGCGGACCTCCTGAAGCTGCTTCTCGACCTCCTGCTTCTGGTTGAACGTGAGCACCATAAGGGTGGCCGCGATCAGGAAGAGGAAGATGAAGACGATCAGCAGGTAGGGGGGGCCTTTGGGTTTCGTGACCACGCGTGCCATGCACCAAACTCCTTAAATAGCCGTTTCGCCGCTACGGGCACGCCCTGCGGAAAACGGCTCCGCCGGCTGGGGCGCCCGGATTGTTCGTGCCCTATCCGCCTGCCCGGTCCGTTGGTCGGCCCGGGAGTCCAATGTGGCAACAGTATCCGCGAATCCGCCAGGCACAGTCAACAGTTTTCCGATCTTCACAGCCCAAGTTTTTCCTGCAGAAGCTTTTGGACCGCCGCCGGGGCCGCCGCCCCCTTGGATCGCTGCATGACCTGACCCATCAGGAAGCCGAACGCCTTCTTGCGCTTCTTGGGGTCCTCCGACCGGGCGTCGTCGGCCGCCTGGGCGTTGGCCGACACCGCCTCCTCCACCCACGCCGCCAGGGCCGACTCGTCCCGCACGGCCAGCAGACCCTCCGCCTGGGCCAGTTCCCGCGGCGAACCGCCCTCGGCCGCCAGCTTGTCGAAGAGCTTGGCGGCCGCCGTCGCGTTGATCTCCCCCGCATCCGTCATTTTGGCCAGATCGGTCAACTGACCGGCCGACAGGCCCACCTCGGCGATCGAGCAGCCGCGCTCGTTGGCGATGGCTGCTCCACGACCCAACAGCAGATTGGTGCAGCGTTTGGCGTCGGCCCCGGCCGCCACCGCCGCGTCCAGCAGGTCGCCCGTGGGTGCGTCCTGCGTGAGGGCGTCGGCCTCCTTGAAAGTCAGGCCGTACTCGCCCATGTACCGCGCCCGCCTCGCCAGGGGCAGCTCGACGATCTGCCCCCGGAGCCGCTCGCGCCACTCCGCATCCACCAGCACGGGCACCAGGTCCGGCTCGGGGAAGTAGCGGTAGTCGTGGGCCTCTTCCTTTTCCCGCTGGAAGACGGTCTGGAGCCGCACGTCGTCCCAGCCTCGGTTCTGCTTTCCGCACTTGTCCAACGTGTAGTCCGGGTTGCCCAGCCACTCGCTGTACTGGCGGTTGATTTCGTAGGCGACCGCGCCTTCCAGGCTGCGGAAGCTGTTGAGGTTCTTCACCTCCACGATGGGCGTCTTGTACGTCACCCCGCCCCGGGTGATGTGGAGGTTGATGTTGGGCTCGAAGCGCATGTGCCCCATCTGCATGTTGGCTTCGCTGGCGCCCAGCCAGCGGACCAGGCGCTGCATGGCCCGCCCGTAGGCCCCGGCCTCCTCGGGCGAGTTCATGTCCGGCTGGGAGACGATCTCCAGCAGGGGCACGCCGGCCCGGTTGAGGTCCACGCCCGTGTGGGCGGGGTTGTCGTGGACGTTCTTGCCCGCGTCCTCTTCCAGGTGGGCCCGCAGGATGCGGACCTTCTTGATGCTCCCGTCGGCCAGCGGGACCTCGATGTGCCCGTCGACGTTCAGCGGCAGGTCGTACTGGCTGATCTGGTAGTTCTTGGGCAGGTCGGGGTAGTAGTAGCTCTTGCGGTCCCACTTGGTGAAGTCGGGCACGGTGCAGTTGAGAGCCAATCCGACCTTCATGGACAGCTCGACGGCGACGCGGTTCATCACCGGCAGCACGCCGGGCATGCCGATGCACACCGGGCAGACGTTGGTGTTGGGCGGGTCGCCGAAGTGGTTGCGGCAGCGGCAGAACATCTTGGTCGCCGTCGCCAGCTCCACGTGGATCTCCAGCCCGATGATGGGCTTCACGATGTCGTGCGATTCAACCATGTTCAGAATCCAATCAAATCAAAGTCGCCAAAGGCGGTCAAATAAGCCAACAATGCGCAAAGGCCTGCGACGATTGCATAGTGCCAGATGAATCTACCCCTCCAACCTGGGATGTCCTTCTTTCTCAGGGCTATCGCGAGAGCCCCAGATCCCGCTACCATGCAGAACAGAGAAAACAGCAGGAATCTCGAGTCGATCGCCATGTGCGAGAAATATACCGTAGTGGGCGTGAGGAAGACAAAGACGATCGCAGCGTCCAGCACCACTGCCTGGATGATCAGCCACTGCCTACCGGCCGTTACGGCGACGAGGATGTTGACTAGCAGGAGCGATAGTAACACCGTTGAAGTCACCATTCTGTCCTGCCTGTCGCCCTTGCGGCGCACTCCTTTGCGGGTCTTCCTGTGCGTGAGGACTGTGCCCCAAGCGGGCGCAGGACCGCTAGTACCTGCCGCATTCGCCCCGAAGGGGCGTCGGATGGTAGCCGGGGGTGAGCGCAGCGAGCCCCCGGAACCGAAGCTCCCGAGCAATCAGCCCCGAAGGGGCGGCGGAAGTCAAAGTAGATATCGCTCATCAAACCCGATCCCGTGGTTCTTCAGGAGCCAGATCAGTTCGTCCCGGAAGGACACCTTCTTGTGGTGCTCCTGCTGCGCGAGGACATAGTTGAGCAGCGGGGGCAATACCGTAGGAGAAACAGTAAAGGCGGCGTAGCCGTCTTGCCAGCAGAAATCCCGCAAGTCCGGAAAGGTGTCGTGGATCCAACTCGTGCAGTTGGACTTGAGGTCGCGGATGAAGTCAGCCACGGTGATGGTCGGGGGAATGGAACACACCACGTGCAGGTGGTCCTCCGGCTCATTGATGAGAATGGGGTGCCCCTTGACCTGGCGGATCATTCCGCCCATGTACTCGCAGATGCGCGGAAGGAGTTCGGGCGATATCCAGGTGCGGCGCTCTTTGGTGCTGTAGGTGATGTGGTATCGAAGGCACGTGTATGACATCGGCTTCTCCGACGCCCCTTCGGGGCTGCTTCGTTTTGCGCCGGTTTCCGGGGGCTCGTTTCGCTCACCCCCGGCTACCGTCCGCCGCCCCTTCGGAACGAGTTTCCAGTCCCTTCAGGGGGAGTCCGACGCCCCTTCGGGGCTACCTTTCTTTGCGCCGCTTTCCGGGGGCTCGGCCCGGAGGGCCTCACCCCCGGCTACCGTCCACCGCCCCTTCGGGGCGAGTTCCCAGCCCCTTCAGGGCGACCGGCGTCTTCTTGCAGCTTCCCTGCTATTGGTGTGAATCCGTCGCCCCTTGGGGCGAACTGTCTCTACGCGCGGCCGACGGCGCCTTTCGAGCCCTGCTACTGCACCATCGGCGGGGCGAGGCGGCTGATGCCGCTGGCCTTCTCGAACATCCGTCCGGCCCGCAGCAGCAGGTCCTCGCGGAAGACCGGACCGATGAGCTGCATGCCGATGGGCAGGCCCGCCGCCGACACGCCCGCGGGCAGCGACAGGCCCGGCAGGCCGGCCAGGTTCACCGAGATCGTGTAGATGTCGGCCAGGTACATCGTCAGCGGGTCGGCCGTCTTCTCGCCCAGGGCGAACGCGGTGGTCGGCGTGGTCGGGCACAGCAGCACGTCGCACTGCTCGAACGCCCGGTCGAAGTCGTTCTTGATCAGCCGGCGGACCTTCAGGGCCTTGTGGTAATAGGCGTCGTAGTACCCGGCCGACAGGGTGTAGGTCCCCAGCATGATGCGGCGTTTGACTTCTTCGCCGAGCCCCTCGGCCCGGCTGCGGGAGTACAGATCGAGGATGTCGTCGCAGGGCCTGTCGGTGCGGTGCCCGTAGTGGACGCCATCGTAGCGGGCGAGGTTGCTGGACGCCTCAGCCATCGCGACGATGTAGTAGCAGGCGACGGCGTAGGAGGAGAGGTTGCCCGCGGCGTCGGTGTCGATGCGGCTGTGGGGCAGCGAAACGTCGACGATGGTGGCACCGAGTTCCTTGTACAGATCGCGGGCCTTCTCAATGGCCGAGCGGATCTCGCCGTCCAGCGCGTCGGAGAAGAACTCGCCGGGCCAGCCGACACGGAGGTTGTGAACGGGCCGGTCGAGCCCGGCCAGGAAGTCGCCCACGGGTCGGTCGATGGAGGTGGAGTCCTTGGGGTCGTAGCCGGAAATCACGTCGGCCAGCAGGGCGGCGTCGGCGACGTCCCGCCCGAGCGGCCCGATCTGGTCGAGGCTCGATCCGTAGGCGACCAGCCCGAACCGGCTTACTCGCCCGTAGGTGGGCTTGAGTCCGACCACGCCGCAGAAGGCGGCCGGTTGGCGGATCGACCCGCCGGTGTCGCTGCCGAGTGCGGCGGCGCAGGTGCGGGCGGCGACGGCGGCGGCGGACCCGCCCGAGGACCCGCCCGGCACGCGTTTCGGGTCCCATGGGTTGCACGTGGGGGCAAAGCCGCTGTTCTCGGTGGACGAGCCCATGGCGAACTCGTCGAGGTTGGTCTTGCCCAGGATGACCGCCCCGGCCTGTCGGAGCTTGGCCACCGCGGTGGCGGTGTACGGCGCCCGGAAGTCGGCGAGCATCTTGCTGGAGCAGGTGGTGTGCCCGAAGGGCGTGCAGAGATTGTCCTTGAGGGCGACGGGCACGCCGGCCAGCGGGCCCATGGGCAGGCCGTCGCGACGCTGGGCGTCGACCTGGTCGGCCTGGGCGCGGGCCTCGTCGGCCAGCACCTCGTTGTAGGCCCGCAGATGGGGCTCGCGGCGCTCGATGGCGTCCAGGTACGCCTCGACGGCTTCGCCGGCGGTCAACTCGCCGGAGGCGACGGCCTCGCGAAGCTCCAGCGCGGACAGGTCGAGTACGTTGTGGCTCATTGGCTGTCCCCGATCACCTTGGGCACCTTGAAGAAGTCGCCGTCGCGGTCGGGTGCGTTGGCGAGGGCCTGGTCGGCGGTCAGCGACTGATGGGGGACATCGTCGGCCAGGGCGTTGTGGACTTCGAGGGCGTGGACCATGGGCTCGACGCCGTCGGTGGGCAGTCCCTGGAGCTTGTCGAAGTAGACCAGGATGGCCCCCAGTTGGGTGGCGAGCGTTTGCGTCTCCTGGTCGGTCAACTCGATTCGGCTGAGTTTGCCGATGTGGCGGACCAGGTCGGACTCGATTGTCTTGCTCATGCGTGGCTCCGCTCGGGCACGACTGCCCGGTCCCTTATCATTGGCCAAGGGCGACGCGGTGTCAAGTGACTCGGGCGGAACGTCCGCGTTGCCCCAGCGAGGGCGGCCAAAAGATTCGCCCGGTGATTGACGCATCCGGAAGCGGATGCTATGATTGCGCGATCAATTGCACCCCGGCCGTCGGGGCGTCCTTGGCAGTTGCAGGAAAAGGGTTACCCAGAAGGTTCTATGCCCAAGAGCGATGTCATTGAAGTCGAAGCGATCGTGAAAGCCGCGTTGCCCAACGCCATGTTCCGCCTGGAGATCGAGACCGGCCAGCGCAAGCACGAGATCATCGGTCACATCTCGGGCAAGATGCGGCGCAACTACATCCGCATCACCCCCGGTGACAAGGTGCTGGTCCAACTCAGCCCGTACGATCTGACCAAGGGGCGGATCGTCTTCCGGCAGCGGTAATCCGCCGGCCCGATCGCTTGCTTCCAGGCCCACGCAGCGCCCCGGCGTGGGCATTTGCATGTCCATGCCCTCCCTCAGAACACCTTGATCGTCCCGCCCTTGCCGACACGGTTGTCGTACCGGCCGCTGAGGACCAGCTCGCGAATGTCGCCCGAGGCCAGGACCGGCTCGTGCGTCTCGATCCAGAACCGTCCGAGAAAGCTCAGGGCGTGGGTGTCCCCTGCGTTGACCAGCGGAAGCCTGTACTTGTCCGCCAGGGCCTTGGCCTTGCAGGCCTGAGCGGGGTTGTGGTTGCAGGTCTCGTATTCCAGGGCGTCGGGCAGCAGGCCGCGCTCCAGCAGCTCGCCGGCGCCCGGCCAGCGGCAGGGGTGAGCCAGGATCGTCAGGTGCCCCTCGTCGCGGGCCTTGTCGAGGATGTCGCCGGCCTCGCCCAGCTCCAGGTAGGACGGGTCGTTGGTGCCCAGAATGACCAGGTGCTGGAGCGGCTCGCGCGAGATCGTCAGCTCCATGCCGGGCAGGATCCGCAGACGGGGGAACTCCTTCTGGAGGGCCTCCAGTTCCCAATGCGTCCAGACCGCGTCGTGCTCGGTGATGTACGCCGCGTCATAGCGGGCGTCGATCAGGGCCTGCATCAACTGGTAGGCCGTCGCCGACGCGCACCCGCTGTAGCGGCTGGTATGTAAGTGCAATTCGACTTTCATGACTCATTCTACGTGGCGGTTGTTGATTGTCTATCGAGGACGGTCTGCCCGTTCGAGGACTGTTGATGCTCCGGACCAACAACCAACGAGCAACAACTAGAAGTCCGCCGACCGCGGCGCGCGGGGGAACGGGATGACGTCGCGGATGTTGGCCATGCCGGTGACGAACTGGACGGTCCGCTCCAGGCCTAGGCCGAAGCCCGCGTGGGGCACCGTTCCGTAGCGGCGCAGGTCGGTGTACCACCAGTAGTCTTCCTTGCGCATGTGCTGGGCGTCGATCCGCGACTCCAGCACGTCCAGCCGCTCTTCCCGCTGGCTGCCCCCGATGATCTCGCCGATCTTGGGCACCAGCACGTCCATGGCCGCCACCGTCCTGCCGTCGTCGTTGAGTCGCATGTAGAACGGCTTGATGGAGGCGGGGTAGTTCATCAGGATGACGGGCTTCTTGAAGGTCTGCTCGGTGAGGAATCGCTCGTGCTCGGTCTGGAGGTCGTTGCCCCAGGCAGGGGGGTAGTCCCACTGGCGGTCGGCCTTCTGGAGGATCTCGACGGCCTCGGTGTAGTCCAGGCGGACGAAGTCGCTGTCGGCTACGTGGGTGAGCGTGTCGATGACGGTCTTGTCGATCCGCTCGTTGAAGAAGGCCACGTCCTGCCCGCATCGATCGAGCACGGCGCGGAAGAGGAACTTGAGGAACTGCTCGGCCAGGTCGGCGTCGTCGGCCAGGTCGGCGAAGACGATCTCCGGCTCGACCATCCAGAACTCGGCCAGGTGGCGCGGCGTGTTGGAGTTCTCGGCCCGGAAGGTGGGCCCGAAGGTGTACACGTTGCCCAGCGAGCAGGCGTAGGTCTCGACCTCGAGCTGGCCCGAGACGGTGAGGTAGGAGGAGCGGCCGAAGAAGTCCTGGGAGTAGTCGATCTGCCCCTCGGGCGTCCTGGGCGGCTGGGCGTGGTCGAGCGTGGTGACGCGGAAGAGCTGGCCCGCGCCCTCGCAGTCGCTGGCGGTGATGATGGGCGTGTGGACGTAGAGGAAGTGGCGCGACTGGAAGAACTCGTGAATGGCGGCGCAGACGGCGTTGCGGACGCGCGCGACGGCGCCGAACGTGTTGGTCCGGGTCCGCAGGTGGGCCTGCTGGCGCAGGAACTCGAAGGTGTGGTGCTTGGGCTGGATGGGGTAGGTGTCCGCATCGGCCAGGCCGACCACCTGCACCTCCGTCGCCTTGACCTCGACCCGCTGGCCCTTGGCGGGGCTGGCGACGAGTTCGCCACGCACGATCAGCGAGCAGCCGGTGGTCAGGTGGGCGACGGCGTCGTAGTTGGGCAGGGCGCTGTCGGCCACCACCTGGATGGTGGCCATGCACGAGCCGTCGTTGAGGGCGAGGAAGCTGAAGCCCCCCTTGCTGGTGCGGACGGTGCGGACCCAGCCGGCCAGGGCGACCTCCGCCCCCACGTCCATGCTCTCCAGGGCATCCTTGATACGCGTGCGCTTCATGGCAAGAATTCTCCGTCGATGCCGGAATCCCTGGACCCCAGGCGGGGCAGAGGTTCGGCTGGTCCACTACTCTACCAGACGGCAGGGGTCGAGAAAAGCCAAGAGAGACCGACGATATCGTCGAGTGTCGCGTGCAAGTCACCGGGGGGCGCCATCGGGCATTCGTCTGTCGGACCTTTCCTCCGGGGCCGCAAAAACGTCGAGGCATTCCGGAGGCGGAGACGATACAGTAGGGGGCATGGTCCGTCTGGTTCGAGGCAAAGGAATGCTGAAGATGCTGTTCATCGTGGAAGCGATGGCCGTGGCCGGCCTGGGGTTGATCTTCTTCCAGCAATACTCGCGGATGGCCGGCGACGCGCCGGCCGGGGCGGCGGAGGTTACGCCCCCGGGCAGGCCCGCGGGCACGGAGATCCGCGTGGAGGGCGGCCTGGGCGTCTTGCGGGAGCCGCGCGTGGTGGTCGAAAAGTCCGCCCGCCGCCTGGCGGTCTACGACGGGTCGAAGGTGATCAAGACCTACGCCGTGATTGTCGGCATGAACCAGGGCGACAAGGTCCGCGAGGGCGACAAGAGCACCCCCGAGGGCGAGTTCTACGTCTGCATGAAGAACCCCACGTCGAAGTTCGTCCTATCGCTTGGCTTGAGTTACCCCAATGCGGAAGACGCCGCACGCGGGCTGCGCGACGGACTGATCACGCAGGCCCAGCACGACGCCATCCAAGCCGTCCTGGCTGACGGCGGCTGGCCCGACTGGTACACCAGGCTCGGTGGAGAGATCATGATCCACGGCTGTGCGGGCGAGCGGGAGGGCACGGCCGGGTGCGTCGCCATGCAGGACGACGACGTCCGCGAGCTGTTCGCGGCGATTCCCCTGGGCACGCCGGTGGAGATACGACCGTAGTGGTCTTTGTTTCCACAACTAGGACTCGCGTTTAGCCATCTTTCTTCAGATGGCATATACTAGCCTCATCGCGGGGCAAGGCCCCTCAAAGGAGCCGTAATGGGATACGCGATAGCCGCAGCAGTCGTCGTGGCCATAGCCGCGTTTCTCTGGTGGCGGTACACGTCAGTGGCACGCGGGGCGCGTGCAGTCGAGGAGAGGCTCCTGGGGGAACTCGCCCCCCTGATGACAAAGCTGGACGCCGGGGAGCAGGTGCGTCCCGATGAGGTGGCGGAGTTGGTCGCACGCCCGCAACTGAGGGGCCTCCTGTATGAAATGCTGAAGTACTGCGAGAAGCTGGATTCCTTCCCCGCGCAGTATCGCGATGTCAAGTCACAGGCCGAGGCCGCTCTTGCCCACTGGTTGATGCATCCGAACGAACTGCAGGACGCGCCGGAGCAGATCGAACTCGTGGAAGAGATCACGCGTTCGCTTCCACCCGATGGGGGGGAAGGGACGTTCTTTGTCTTTCGGTACAAGATGGCCGAGGGGCACTGGGCTGCGAAGGATGGATGGCTTCTGGGCCTTGCGGGCCCGTTCATGGGGGACGTGATTCCGTATACGCAGAACGCCGCCTTCTCGCGGTGCGGCGACAAGTATGGGGAGGTCCAACCGTTTGAATTGGTGGACTGGTATGTCCGAATGGTCACTTCGAAGTTCGAGCGGGTCGCAGGATCTTCTCCTGCCGATACCGAAGACTCCCCATGAGTTCGTTCCGGTGGAGGAAAGACAATGAACATTGCTGCAAAGACTGCCCTGGTGCTCCTGATCGCCGTCTCTCCCGTCGCCGCCGAGCAGGCGGTGCTGGTGGAGGCCGAGGCCTTTGACGACCTGGGCGGCTGGTCGCTGGACACGCAGTTCATGGACCAGATGGGTTCGCCCTTCCTGCTGGCCCACGGTCTGGGCGAGCCGGTGGCCGACGCGACGACGAAGGTCGCGCTGCCCGCCGCGGGCAACTATCGCGTCTGGGTCCGCACGCGGGACTGGGTGGCCCCGTGGAAGGCACCCGGCGCCCCGGGGCGGTTCCAGGTGCTGGTGGACGGCAAGGCGCTGGAGACGACGTTCGGCACGGAAGGGGCCGCCTGGCACTGGCAGGACGGCGGTACGGTCCGGGCAGCCGGCAAGCAGATTACCCTGGCCCTGCACGACCTGACGGGTTTCGAGGGGCGCTGCGACGCGATCGTGTTGTCGGGCGATCCGGACTTCCGCCCGCCGGGGGACGTCAAGGCGCTGGCCCAGTGGCGGCAGAAGGCACTGGGCATCCCGGCGGAGCCCGACGACGGGGGCACGCACGACCTGGTGGTGGTGGGCGGGGGCATTGCCGGGACGGCCGCCGCGATCACGGCGGCGCGGCTGGGGCTGACGGTGGCCCTGATCCAGGACCGCCCGGTGCTGGGAGGCAACGCCAGCAGCGAGGTGCGGGTGGGGCTGGCGGGCAAGATGAACTACGAGCCGTACCCGCGGATCGGCGACGTGGTCCGCGAACTGGACGCCCGGGCCCGCGCCCTGGTCGATCGTGCGGCAAGCTCCGCCGACAAGACGCTCAGCGAAGACGAGCTTCGCGAGAAGATCGTGCGGGACGAGAAGACCATCACCCTGCTGCTGAACCACCGCATGAACGGCGTGGAGATGAGCGACGGGCGGATCTCGGCCGTCCTCGCCCAGCACACGCGCACCGCCCGGCGGGTCCGTGTGAAGGGACGCTATTTCGCCGACTGCACCGGCGACGGATGCGCAGGGTTCCTGGCCGGGGCCGACTGGGACATGAAGCCCACGGGCCGGATGGGCAAGAGCAACCTCTGGGGCGTGGTCGACATGGGCAAGCCCGCGTCCTTCCCGCGCTGCCCCTGGGCGCTGGACCTGTCGGACAAACCCTTCCCCGGGCGCGGCGAGAAGGCGCCCGGCGGCAAGAGTCCGCTGAGCCGGCTGGGAAGCTGGTTCTGGGAGAGCGGCTTCAACCGCGACCCCTTCGCCGACAGCGAGTACGTCCGCGACTGCAACCTGCGGGCCATGTACGGCGCATGGGACGCGCTCAAGAACGTCGAGAAACGCCACCCTAACCACAAGATCAAGTGGGCGGCGTACGTCTCCGGCCCGCGCGAGAGCCGCCGCCTGCTGGGCGACGTGATCCTCACCCAGGACGACGTGGTGAACAACCGTTCATGGGAGGACGCCTGCGTGCCCTGTACGTGGATGATCGACCTCCACCTGCCCGAGCCGGCCTACGTCAAGGGTTTCGAGGCCGACCCGTTCATCTCCTACGCGGGCTACACGCATTTCCGCCCGCCGTACTGGATGCCGTACCGCTGCCTGTACTCCCGCAACGTGGACAACCTGTTCATGGCCGGGCGCGACATCAGCGTCACGCA
>Ga0116148_1000353_pt1 | contig 58111 bp, 49 predicted proteins | sample AD_UKC055_MetaG_FD_89786 | JGI IMG/M metagenome (GOLD analysis project Ga0116148, IMG submission 89786) | Active sludge microbial communities of municipal wastewater-treating anaerobic digesters from USA - AD_UKC055_MetaG | ecosystem: Engineered > Bioreactor > Anaerobic > Digestate | place: USA...
CTGCCTGGCAGCTAAGTAGGCCAGGCGTCCCTGCCTGGCAGCCCCCAGTAGGCCAGGCGTCTCTGCCTGGCAAAGAAAGGTGGGCAGGCTGTTGGTGGGCTAGCCCGCAGACGGGCTTGAGTCCACTCTACAACTCACATTACAGTAGCATAACGACATGGACGGGCAAACGAGAGAAGAGAGTATCTGGCACAAAAATCTGGCTGCTGCGGGGGCGGATTCAGAACAGGGGCGGATTTTACAGGAATGCCACCGTCGGTTCCGCTCCATGGCCTATTCCCCGAAAGAATGTGAGGATGGATGGCTGGACCTCTATTGCCGCTCCGAGGGAATGGGGCAGCGCCTGTTATATGAGGGACAGCCGAAACAAAGGACGCTCGATCTCGCAAAAGCGTTGGATATCCGGGCTAATCCGGGCGAGATGATCCTGCTGCTGGGGTTCGGCTTGGGGTACCCGGTGCGCGAGATTCTGGCCCGCATCCACGAGACCGGAAGCCTGCTTGTGATCGAGCCGGACCCGCTAGCCTTTTATTCGACATTCCTGTATCTCGATCTATCTGATATCCTTAGAGATAAGCGAGTCTCGTTCATCGTCGGACTGAAGCCTGACCGTGCAGTAGAGGCTATCGGATCACAACATGGATGGATACGATTTTCGGCGCTTCCGCACCGTTTTCTGCTTCACCCGCCGACCATCCGCATTCATTCTGCCTATACGTGGACACTTCAGCAGACATGGGTAGATGCGCTATCGCGGGAATCCATGTATCGAGCCTCCCGAACGGAACACGGTGTCGAGGTGGTCCGGCACACCGTGGCGAATATCGGCGCGCTTGTTCGCGAGCCGGGGGTTGTTACGCTGTTCGGACAGTTCCAGGGGATCCCGGCGATCCAGGTCGGGGCCGGGCCATCGCTGAATGAGTATATTGAGACAATGCGAAGAGCAGAAAGCAAAACGCTTCTGGTTTGTGTAAATGCAGCGTATAAAATACTTCGAAAGCATGGGATCGAGCCGCACATTGTTCTTTGCCTGGACCACCAGGAAGAGAATTGGAATTGTTTTGCAGATCAGATGCCGGATCCGGGCACGTATTTGATCGCCGATCCGCGAATCGACCCGCGAATTGTGGATTTATTCAGGGGACGCACCTTTTTTATTTCGTGGCATTCCACAACTGAACGACTTGGAGAGCCTCAACCGATTGATTCGATCCCGCTGGCAAAACACGGCGGCAATGCGGTCTATCAATGGCTGCAAAAATGGATTGGCGAGAAAGGCGCCGTTACCGGAACGGGAAGTGTGGCGGTCGCGGGATTTCAGATTCTCGCGCGAATGGGATGCACGCCGGTGATCCTGGTGGGGCAGGACTTGGCATTTCCCGGAAGCCGCACCTACGCACAGGGGACAATCTACGACAATCCCAGTGTCAAACGCGACGCACAGGCCACCCGGTCGGTACCCTCCACGGATGGCGGGTGGGTGGACACCAGCGAGACGCTGAACCTGTACCGGCTTTTGCTGGAACATGAAATCAAACGATTCGGGATTCCGGTAATCAACACCTCGCCCGCCGGGGCGATGATTGCGGGGACTTCGGTTCGGCAATTGGGAGGCACGTTCGCAGACCTGAATCCGATTCCGATAGATGTTTCGCGGCGGCTGGCGGAGCTGTATTCGATGTCGGTTCCGAAATGGGAAGGGGGCTTGGTTGATAATCTGGATAAGGAAATTGGGCGTATGTCCAGTTTACTGGAAGTGTTTGCGGATTCGGCTGGGGAGGCGGAGCAGAAAGTCGGCGCTATGACTGCCGATGAGGCGGAAAAGGAGTTGCAAAGGGTGATCGGGGAGAACCACGAGGCGTTCGATTTTCTGAATGACCTGCTTCAGGAGTGCCATGTACGGTATCAGGAGTTACGTTGCCGTCTTCAAGCTGAGACCGATCCGGCGAAACGAGAGGAAATGCGGATCCGGTCGGTGAGGGAGGTGTTTGCGGCGTTTGAGAAATGGGGGAGGATGTCAATTAAGAATTAAAAATTGAAGAAAAGAGGGAGAGGTCAGGGGCGGGGAGTAAGGGGCAATCGGTTGGAGAGCCTGCCGATCCAGTAGCAGATGGGGACGATCAGGGTGGCGTAGCTGTGGGGCCAGAGGGCTGTGCCGATGGTAACCAGGGCAATCAGGGCCATGTACGCGGATTCGTGTTCCCGATATCGGAGAGAAACGAACATGCACAGAATGCAGGTCAATGCCAGGCTGCCGGTTGTGCCGAGATATTTGACCGGCGAGGGACAGGCAAAAAACCGTTCCGAGACCTCCGGCATGAAGCGCAAATATTCAATGAACCAGGGGACATGAACGACCGCCGGAAGGAATCCCAGGACACCACCCAGGAACGCCATCGGGCCGAATGCCACTCCCACGAACGGAATCAGCAGGCCAAAGGTCGGTTTAATCGCGGCGACAAATCCCACCGCAAGGCCGCGATAGAACGGCTTCCGTGCCGCCCCCGCCGCCAGAATACCGCACAACAGCGGGCTGACCTGGCCGTTGTGGAACGCATCATGCGCCGGAATCCAGATCAGCGCCGCCAGCGTTGTCCCAGCCAGCCAGACCGGTATGCGGAATACCCGTACGCTGTCACTCCGAGAATTGTCCATAAGATATAACTCACTTTGTGCGATAACGGGGCCAGAGGGATGAGCAGCACAGCCAACGGAGGCGGATAGATATACCACCACGCCTCCTCGTAAGGGGATTTGCCGTGAAGGATGGATCGCGAGGCGTCGGTATAATAGAGCAGGTCAGTGCCCGGCTTTTCAGAGCGGATCACAAAGGTTTCGGTGTATGCAAATGCGAGCAGGGCTATCAACACAAAGATAACCAGGATCGGATGGACAGACAGCATTCGACGGTGGGATTTTTCCGGTTGGGTACTGTCATGTTCCATCGCCGGTCCCTTCTCTCCTGCGTTATGTCCGCCGGAAGGCTTTGCGCAAGGTTTCCAGGGAAAGGCATACAATACTGGGCCGTCCATGCGGGCAGAAGTCGCGTCTTGGGATGGAGCGCAGGTTATTCGCGATGGCCTCCATACTGTCCCGGTCCAACGGATCGCCAAATTTCACGGCAGCCCGGCAGGCCAGAGTGTGCAGCGCCCGTTCGACTTTCTCCTCAATGTTCCCTTCCCCCTGGAGTGCGGTAACCATATCTCTCACGAGCTCCGATGCGGCCTCCATGTTGAGGTCCCCCGGTATGGCGCGAACGGCATACGTGGACAGGCCGAACGGTTCCAAGTCGAATCCCAGGCGATGAAAGATATCCTGGGACTCCAAAAGAACCGGCATCTCAGCCGGAGAGAGGTCGATGGTGGCCGGGAACAGGAGGATCTGCGAGGCCAGCGGACCGCGCGCGGAGTGCGCAAGAAACCGCTCAAAAAGAATACGCTCATGGGCGGCATGTTGGTCGATGATAAACAGTGCGCCGTTGCTTTCCGCGAGGATGTAGCTGTTTGCCAGCTGGCCGAGGACACGCAGCTCCGGGGCCTCATCTACGGAAGAGACGCGGAGGAGATCAGGGGGGATGGCTGGTATGGGGAAAATGAAATCAACCCCCTCTGTATCTTCCCCAATCTTTGGAGGAGAGGGTTTTGAGGCTGTATCCGCGCCTTCGGCAACCCCAGAGGTGGGGACAATGTATTCAACCCCCTCTGTATCTCCCCCAATCTTTGGGGGAGAGGGGCGGAGGTCTGTGTCTCTCCCAATCTTTGGGAGAGAGGTCTTTGAAGCGGTCTTTGTTGGGGAATGCGCTGGGCCGGGATCGGGGCGGTAGAGTTCTTTTGCGGTTTCGATGGCGTTTCGGGGAACGGGGCTTCGCGATAGTTGTGGCGATAGGTAATGATCTCGGGCTGCCGGTTTGGGAGGATGCTTCTCCTCGGGGCGTTGTTCCCATGCTTGACGAACCGCACCGTATACAGCCGTGAAAACCTCGTTTTCGCGGGCGAATTTGACCTCCTGCTTGGTCGGGTGAACGTTAATGTCGATGGTTCGCGGGTCCAGATCGAGGTACAAAAACACAAGGGGATATCGGCCGGTGGGCAGGATATTGCGATAGCCATCCATCAAAGCGCGCTGGATGGTTCGATTTCGGATATAGCGGTCATTCACAAAAGTGAAGATGTGCTGTGCGCTATTGCGTGTGACAGTGGGACGGGACATAAACCCCGATACCGAGAGTGCGGGAGTGTCCAGGGCAACGGGGAGCAGGTCTCCCATAATTCCACGACCATAGATGCTCATAATTCGTTCGGCGCGACTGGCGACAGCGGGCAGTTCCATTACAGAGCGCCCGTTATGCACAAGGGTGAAATGGACTTTCTCATGGGCTAGCGCCAGCCATGTGACGGCGGAGCAGACATGCTCCATTTCTGTTGTGGGGCGTTTGAGGAACTTTTTTCGCGCGGGCAGGTTATAGAAGAGATCGGAAACCAGGACGGTTGTCCCGGGCGGCCCGGCGGCAGGACCGGTTTCTGTGGTTGTGCCGCCATCGATCTGTACCTGCACAGCCTGTGGGTCCTCCTCCCGGCGTGTGATTAACCTGAATCGTGATACAGCGGCAATGGAGGCGAGCGCCTCCCCGCGAAATCCTTTTGTGGTGATATTTTCCAGATCCTCGGAGCAAAGGATTTTGCTGGTAGCGTGACGCTGCGTGCAAAGGAGTGCATCCTCTGGTGACATGCCGCAGCCGTTGTCGGTGACGCGGAGACTATTCAAGCCGCCATTTTCGACCTCCACCGAAATCCGGGTTGCACCCGCGTCGATGGCATTGTCCAGGAGTTCCCGGATCACGGAAGCCGGACGTTCCACCACCTCGCCCGCGGCAATCTGATTGGCGACCTCAGGCGGCAAGACACGGATGGTCGGCATGAAAGATTCCCCGTCTCGATCAAGTGTCGGCGCCGGGATTCTCCTCGGACTCCGTCTTCAGAAGCAGACTTACAAACAGCGTAATCAGCCCGCCGATAATGCAGATCGGCGAGACTGTCCCGGCCCAGTTGTCCGCCATAGAATTGACAAAAGTCAACAGATACAGGCCGATAATGTAGACAGCCAAGCCTGCTATAAAAATGATTTTCTTTGTGCGCCGGGAGATACCCCGGTCCGAATCGGAGTTTTCGTTCATCATAAGGACATTATGGCAAGAAGATCGGCGTTTCGTCCAGGATGGACGGTGTGGATTAGAAATTAAGAATTAAAAATCAAGAATTAAAGAAAGAGACAGAAGGGAACGGACGGACATGGACATAAAAGCAAAGAAGGAAGGACGATGATTGTTGGGACGTTGATTAACACGGTTACGGTGTCGGTTGGCAGCCTGACGGGCACGGTGGTCGGAAACCGTCTGCCGGTGAGCATTCAGAAGAGCGTCCTGTATGTGCTCGGTTTGTTCACGTTGTATATCGGATTCGATAATGCGCTGAAATCGAAGAATGTGCTGATCCCGCTTGGCGCGCTTCTTCTGGGGACCATTATTGGAGAAATGATCGGCATACAAAGGTTCCTGGATGGGATCGGTGTCTGGTTTGAAAAGCGCTTTAGACTTAAACAGAGCCGAGGAAACGTAAGTCGTGGATTTATAGTGGCTTCCCTTGTGTTTTGCGTAGGGCCGTTGACGATACTGGGGTGTATTCAGGATGGGTTGAGCGGGGATTACCATCTTCTGGCATTGAAGGCCACACTGGATGCCTTTTCGAGTATGGCGCTGGCGGCGGGACTCGGAATCGGTGTATTTTTCGCGGGGCTGACGGTGCTGGTTTATCAGGGGCTTCTGTCGCTGTTCGCCTCCACGCTTTCGGGAGTATTGACCGATCCGATGATTGCCGAAATGACGAGCGCGGGCGGGATTATCCTGATCGGGAACGGTTTGCTGCTGCTGGAGATCAAGGAATTGCCGATAGCAAATTATCTGCCTGCGCTGGTGATCGCGCCGGTAATTGTGGCGGTGATGGGGTGAGAGGGGATTTCCGTGATAGGATTACCGTCAGGATGTGAGTGTTTTTTTCCCTCACCACAACCCTCTCCCGGAGGGAGAGAGAAAAGAAGGCGCTCTCCTGTGAAAATGTGCATTCAGACCGGATATACAATACCACTGGGATAAGGGAGGCATTGAAATAAATGGAGGATTGGAGACTTTTGCGAGCGAGGAATCGGTTCCGTGGGAGCGGGTCTATCCCGAATCCAGTCCCGGGACCGCTCTTCGGGGGGCCAGGTATCGTGAAGGTCTGACACAACATCGACTCGCGGAGATGACCGGAATTCCGCCGCGTCACATTTCCGAGATGGAAAACAACAAACGTCCTATTGGGAAGAGGCGCGCCCGAATTTTAGCGGAAGCATTAAACCTGGCCGGTTACAAAGTCCTTCTATGAGTTCACTCTCGCTGTTCCATTTCTCCCGCTCGCAACCGGTCAGTCATCGCTTGAACAAATGAAAATTCCTATAACGACGCCAGAACCTCTTTCACAGACCAGATAACATATTCGACTTCATCATCCGAGTACCCCGGAAAAATCGGCAAACCGAAAAGTTCCCGTGCCACGCGGTCCATAACCGGACAGGGTTGAAAATCCCCCATCGCCGACCGGATGACCGGGAACTCATACCACGGCTCGTACTGAAACGAGGTTTCAACCGCATACTCATCCCACAACCGTTTGCGTACAATGTCTCGAACTGCGCCGAAGACTGATCCATCCAGTCGGCAGGGGTACATGTGATAACAATGGGTGATTCCCTGCGGCTCGTAAGGCGTCACAAATCCGGGGACTTTGCGCAACTCCGCCGACATTTTTCGACCGATCGCCCGCCGTTGTGCATTCACTGCGTCCAGGCGTTTCAACTGCTCGATCCCCACCGCACACTGAACCGCCGACAGCCGGTAATTGCCACCCGGCTGGACATCATGGTCGTAATTCCGAACCGCACGGGCCCGGTCCGCGTACTCTTTGGAGCTTGTGGTAAGCATTCCACCTTCGCCAAGGGTACTGATGTTTTTCTGGGATTGAAAACTGAAACAAGACAGATCCGCCCACGCGCCGCATTTCACATTCCCGTATGCCGCGCCCAAGGCATGTGCCGCATCCTCCACAATGGGGATCCCATGCTGTTTGGAGACCTGTAAAAGCGGAGCCGGGTCGAGCGGCAATCCGGCGTAATCCACCACGTAAATCGCCTTTGTTTTCGGCGTAATTCGCGATTGGAGCGAGTCCAAATCGAGATTCAAGGTTTGATAGTCAATGTCGATAGGAACCGGCTTGGCCCCGGCCAGCACAATCGGAAGTACAGTGGCTTTGAATGTCAGCGCAGAGATAAGCGCTTCATCTCCCGGCCCGATTCTCAGAATCCGGGTTGCTACCTCCAGCGCCGTGCCCCCCGAACTGAGGCATACACCGTAAGACGCGCCGATGTACGCCGCGAATTGATTTTCAAACTCGACAATCTCCGGCGACCGGCGATCCAGCGGACGACGTTTTGTTGCAGCATCGCGGACCATCCGTGTTACAACCTGCTCTTCTTCCGGCCCGAAAATGGCCCCCGTATACGGCCAGGGAATCTGAAATTGCTTCGGTGCATAAGATTCTGTCATTACATTCTCCTCATCTTGTCTGTGTGACTGATTGTATGTAAACGAGATATGTCTGACATATCCCGCTCCCTTCATTTCGCGGTCGTCGGCGGCCTCACCCGGTTCGGTAGTCAGCGCCAACCTGACATTTCCTGCGCCTTCCTGCACTAATTTCAATGACTCCAATTCCAATACGAGACCGTAGTATACCCGATAAAAGCGCTTTTCTGAACCGACTTGAGGGATCGTGTCGTACTAAAACCCGTCAGATACCGGCAATTCCTTCCTATTCGTTCCATTCTCTCTTCCGCGTCATTTTTTTATACCGACCTTCTCCGCTATCAACCGCCTGATTTCCTCCTCCCCGCTCAAAAATCGCCATTCAATCTCAAGCGCCCAGAACTTGCGTTCAGGCTCTCCTGTCAGTAACGCTCTCAGTTTCACAGCATCCTTCGCGGTGCAGAGAATCACTTCGGCATCGCAAAATCGGATCTTCAATTCCTTGATATCTTGTTGGCTATATCGATGATGATCTCGAAAGATCGTATGGCCCAGGACTGTCGCACCCAGCCCGTTCACCGTCGCGGCAAATCCCTTCGGGTTCCCGATGGCCGAGCATAAACCGACCCGTCGTCCCGCGAGCCACTGGACCCCATGAAGACATTGGTCGGTCACATTTCGAATCGCAAAGGGGAAATGACTTGCCATGGCCCGGATTGCCTCTGGGGCAAATCTTTGAATCTCCCGGCTGAGTTTTGCCAGGGTGTCGGTATCGACCAGGTCGGCGCGTGTGAGAATCACCGCATCTGCGCGCCCCAGGCGCTCGCGCGGTTCGCGGAGGATTCCGGCGGGCAGAATTGCCCCGTTTCCCCACGGGCACGTTGCATCCACCAGCGCCAAGTCCAGGTTCCGTCGAATCGCCATGTGCTGAAATCCATCGTCCAGGATAATGACATTGCTCCCGTGCTGCATAATTGCCGCTCTGGCTCCCAGCCGGCGGTGGGGAGCCTCGACAATCAATGCCTGCGGGATCTTTTCGCACAGAAGAAGCGCCTCTTCACCGCCCGCCCTGCCCGGCTGAACAACTCGGTGACCGGAAATCCTGTTTCCATAACCTCGCAAAATGACCGCCGGAGACTTTCCTGCTTCGATCAGATATTTCGCCAGCCAGGAAACGCAAGGGGTTTTCCCTGTTCCTCCAACAGTAACATTCCCCACGGAAATCACCGGAACGGGCATTTGCTCCGATGGCAGCCAACCGCCTTCGTAAGCCTTTTGACGGAACGCAGCGATTTTGTGGAATCCGATGGATGCGAGTTTCAGGAATGGAGACATGCAGAAGAATCCGGTCGATTCCCCTCTCGCGTATGCGGTCCAGGACCCGATCCAGCTCATAGGTATCCCAACTCCTCCAGTCGGATAGCCGTTCTCCGGGCTGCTCCGGTGTGTTGACCGAGAACCGCAATCGCGCTTTGTCCGCACGTTCGACGCAACTCCGGATCGTCAATCCATCTTCTCAATACAGCCGGAAGTTCCGATTCATTTTTGACCTGAACGGCATTTCCACACGCAAGCAGAATCTCCGCCATGGCTCGGAAATTCTCTATATGCGGCCCGAAAACTACCGGGATTCCGAGGCAGGCCGGTTCGAGAGGATTCTGCCCGCCGAATCCTCGAAGCGACTTTCCCACAAAAGACAGGTCGGCAGCCGCATAGACAGACGAAAGCTCGCCCATTTTATCCAGCAGAATCACCGGCTCCTTGCCGGAAGAGCGTTCGATTTCAGATCGACGAACATAACTTACTCCTTCACGATCCATCCATGCTGCCACTTCATCAAATCGTTCAGGCCGACGGGGGGCGAGAATCATCCGAACCGGCTTCTCCCGTGACACATTCTCCAGAACACGAACCAGGATTTCTTCTTCCCCGGGGTAGGTCGATCCCGCGACAATCAGAATCGTATCGTCGGAAATCTTTAACTCCTCGCGCCATTTCTTGCGAAGATCCGGCCGTTCGCCGACCTGCGTGACATCGAATTTGAGGCTACCCAGGACCTCAATACGCTCTTTCGGCGCGCCGATCTCTGCGAATCGCTCTGCATCACGTGGAGTTTGAACGAGAAACGCACCCACCCTGTCGAAAATCGGTCTGAGAAATCGTGCAATCCGGCGGTATTTTGGGTACGATTCGTCCGATACACGCCCGTTGACCATGACAATCGGGATGCCCAGTTTGGAGAACTCGCGCGTCAATGTCGGCCAGATCTCATTCTCGATCAGAACTACCAGACTGGGATTGATCAAACCAATCGCTTTCCGAACGCACCAGCCGAAATCCAACGGCAGATAGAATATCGCGCTCACATTCGGGATGTTTCTTGCAATCTCCTGGCCCGTATCGGTGATTGTAGATATGACGATCTTCCGGTTCGGATGTCGCTCATTCAGTTGGGCCACAAGGGACCGTGCAACCTGCGCTTCGCCGACAGAGACGGCATGAATCCAGATCGGCGAGTCGGCCCCACACTCCATAACTTCGCTTGGAAGGAAACCCAGCCGTTGCCGAAAAAGCCCTCGATACCGCCCGTGAATCATCCGCCGCCACAGGTATTTCGGCAGCTCAAACATGGCATATAAAAACAGGACCAGTGGATATAAAACGTTCAAATCGCTACGTGCCTACCATTTCTTCGTGGATTCCCACATCATCATAAACATCTTGCCCAGTTCGAGATTCGACTCGATTTGAGCGATATGCCATGATGAACCATTTGATGGAATCTGTGGAGTCTCTCCTGATCGTTTTCGGTTTGCGAATCCTATGGATGCTTCCGGAATCGTTCGTGCGGGAATTGGCCTGTCTGGTGGGTTGGGCGCTGTCGGAAACTCTGCGTTCCCGTCGGCGGATCATCGAGCAGAATCTGCGCATTGCATTCGGCCCCGACCTCAGCCCCTCCCGGATAGCCCATATTCGACAGCAGTGCTGGATCAATATCTGTTTGACCGCCGCTGAGGTTCTCCGGTTCCCATGTCGGAGCGTGAAATACCTGCGAGGAATTCGCATGGAAGGGATGGAGCATCTGGAAAACTCTCTGTCCGGCGGACGCGGGGCTATCCTGGTTACAGCACACTTGGGGAATTGGGAATTGGTGGGAGCATGGCTTGCGCAGCGAGTTCCGTTTGGAGTGATTGCCAGACCGCTCAATCAGAAACCGCTGGCGCGTCTGTTGGACGACCTTCGCGCGCAAATGGGAATGACCGTCTTTGCGAAGAAATCCGCGCTCAAAGGAGTGCTTTCTTTTCTTCGGCGTGGCGGCCTGGTTGCCTTTATGCTGGACCAACATGCCGGTCGGCAGAGTGTCACGGTGCCCTTTTTCGGTCAACCGGCAAAAACGGTCACCTCTGTTGCGATGCTGGCTGTTCGCACGGGTGCGGCCGTTCATTTGGGATATACCTGGAGGACCCCCGACGGTGGAATCCATGCTCGAGTCCACCCCGCGTTTCAAACCGAGTCCACCGGCGATCTCGAACACGATATCCTCGAGGCAACCGCCCAATATACTCTGGCTATTGAGACAGCCATCCGCGAGCATCCGGAGGGCTGGCTCTGGATGCACCGACGATGGCGTAAACCCAAACCGGCGGGAATACAGAAAAAAGCCCCGAAATCGGGGCAAAAATAGGAGTGTAACGGAACTAAACTTGTCGATTATCCGCGTAGATTCAAACGGGTTACCGGTTCTTCAGGGGATTTCTTGGGCGTTTGGTTCGTATAGGTTTTGGGAAGAGGTTTGGCAAATTGCGCCGGGGAAATCGGGCTGTTGCGCTTTCCGCTGTCCAGCGGAGTCGGCGATTCCACGGAGGGTTGCGGTACGCTCTTGTCCGGCTGAGATCCGCCTTTCTCGACGACTGCAATCTGTACAGCGTCTTTGGATTTAACTTTATTCCGACCGGGCACGGTCCCTTCTTTGACCTCCTCCTGGAACTTGGCTACCGCTTTCGTCCAACCATCTCGAAGGTCTTCCACGATCGGAAGAACATCATCGATCAACTTGGTATCCCGGCGGATATTTGCCTGAACCAGTTGACGATAAACGAAGTCATAAATTGCATAGAGCTGGTTGGCCAAGTCTCCCCCTAGTTTGAAATCGAGCGCGACCATCAATTCAGAGAAGATCCGCTGCACTTTGATCAGCTCGTTGTGGGTCACTTCGATATCTTTTTCCTCCATTGCCTTGCGGGCAATGTGGAGTTTCTTGACCGCCGCATCGAACAGCATTACCAGCAACTGCGGCTGACTGGCCGTCTCGATACGGGTCTTCATGTATCGTTGATATCCATTGGGTGCGGTAGCGACCACGAATTCTACTCCTTTGGAGAATCTCAGCCCGACTCCTACTTGGAAGCGGCGGTTCCGGCCTGTTCGGTCAGATAAGTCATCAATTGTTGTGACTGCGCCATCGCCGTTTCGAGAGCGGTATATTTCTTTCGCAATGTCTCTTCCATCTTTTCGGCTCGGTCCTCATAACGCTTAATACTATCCTGAAATTGCTCGATGGATTTGGTGATTCCTTCCGATCGCATGGTGATCAGACCGGAAGTGGAATCCGTCAGGAAAGACATCTGTTCGACAAACTGGCTCCCGATGCCCACATCGGACGCTGAAAACAGATTCTTAATTTCATCCAGGCGATCATTCAGCGCACTGGCCAATTTCTCGCTGTCGAAACTCAGCATCCCCTCGGCGGACAGTTCCAGTCCGAATTCGTTCGCCGTAAGCGTGCCGCCCTCATAAATCTGGGCTCCTGCGATTGTATCGCTGTAAAGATGTCCTCGAATACCCAAGTCCAGCGCGGTGGTTCCCGATCCGATATCTTCCACTTTCAAAGGACCGGCAAGTCCATCGGATGTATCAATAATGTTGATTCCGGTTCCCGAACTGTTCACCTCCGCCTTCACATTCAGCCCCGCATAATTGATGAGGTACAGCACATCCCCGATGGTTTTTGCCGTAGAAAGATCGACCTCCCCGGATGCGCCCGAGCGGTCTGTGATTCGGATCGACCCCAGTTTGACTCCGTTACCGTCGTTCATCTCACTCAAATCCATCCCCGGCAGCTTGGGAACACGAGTTCCAATGAGACTCGACAACAACGTCTCGGCCGTTCGCGCGGCGCTGTCTCCCAAAAGGACTCCCTTTTCACCCGTCGACGAGTCGAAAAAGGTCAACTGGTCGATCTGCGCACGGGCGCTATTGTAGGCTGTCACAAAGTTCTGCACCGCCTCGCTGATTCCACTCGTGTCCTGCGTGATACTGATCGTTGCAAAATCCGTCTTGCTTTCCGAGATCAGGGCCAGGGATACGCCGTCCACCAGGTCGGTAATCAGGTTGTCGGTCCGGTTCACCAATGTTCCGTTATAGGTGAATTGCGCATTTTCGCCGGCCTGATCCACATTCTTAAACCCGTAATCCGCAACTCCCAACGTACTTAACAGATTCTGTGCATCGTTGCTGAATATCGGGTTTCCCGCGGCGCTCTTGATGTTGATCCGGCTGGCAGTCCCGACGGTCATAATCTCGGCGGTGACATCGGACCCGGCCAATCCCGCCGCGTCGTTAATGGCCGTCACAATATCCTGAAGCGAGTCTCTGGAGAAATCGACATTGACCGTGAAACTGATACCATCTCCGCCTTCGATGTCAAATGAACCGGAAGGCGAGCTACTCAGACCCAGAAGGGTTCCAAGCGCGGCGCTTGTGCTGCTGAAATCTTCGCTCTGAATGCCGTCAACAATTCCCAATCCCTGAAGAACACTGTCCGGATCATCGAATTGTGTGGGAATGCCGGTCGTGCTGCGAATTTCAATCCGCCATTCGCTTCCATCCCGGACCGCGTCGGCAGAGATATTTGTTCCGGTCGCCGCCGCATTGATTTTGTCGATGATATCCTGCACACTATCGGTGGCGCTGATCGAATTGGCCCCATCGAGCGTAATTTCATACTGACCGCCGGCATCGCGGATTGTAAAATTGCCGGACACTCCAGCCACATCGGTCAGATTGGTGAATGTCTTGGATACCGCGCCCCGCGCGTTGGCATTCACCGTGTAATCGTAAGAAACCGGAGCAGGGTCATCGATCAATGTCAGGCTCTTCAAAATGCCCGTGGACCCGACCTCCCGCAGTTCAATTTTGCCGACCCCGTTGGAGGCAGCGGACAGCACCATCTTGATCTGCCCCGCCGCTGTCTCTAATGTACTCGCTTTCACTCCGGCATTCGCTGAATTGATCTGGCTTGCAATGGTCTGAAGGGAGTCGCTGGAACTGACATGAATTCGTTTCCCATTCAGAATAAACTCGCCATCCAAATTCAACGATTCGCTTGCGCTTGAAAAATAATCCGTGGAGATTTGGTCTGCCTTGGCCAGGTTGTATACCTGCATGGAGAATCCACCCAACTCGGCGGATCTCGAAGCCGTCACCGAGACCAGTGAGGAGTTGCTGCTGGTGGCCTGCTTACCCTGGAATAGGGACGCATTGCTGAGTGTCTCCGCTGCCGTGCGAACGCCGAGCAGACTGGCGCTTAATGTCTGGTATGCAGTCAGCCTTTCCTGGTATGTGGCAATCCGATCTTCCAGATTGCTGACCGGCGCACGGACCTGCGTGTCCAGAATCGCATTAATAATGGAGGTGGTGTCGAACCCTGAGACTAGCCCGTCAATTCCGAGTGTAGACATTTCCGTTACCTCTCAATTCCTGCAGAACTCAACCAACCAGAACACATTTTCAGTACTTTCCGTCTATCGGATTATCGTCATGTATACGGATTGAGTTTAGCGGAACTGCGTATATTTATTCTTTTTCAAGCAAGGAACGTGCTAATCGCAGGAAATCTGCGCCTCGCTGGACGTAAGTGTAGTGTTTTAAGACTCTTTCCTGGCCCTTTCGTGCGACCTTTGTTCTCTCGGAATCGTGCCGGAGATAGTAATCGACCTTTTCGGAGAGTTCTTCAGGGGTACGAAATGTCTCCAAATCTATTCCGATGGAAAATTCTTCCTCCAAACAGGGCCGGTATTCAGTCAGCAGAAATCCACCGCAGGCCAGGATGTCATAGACACGGATCGTAGGCGAGTCCAGGCATTGCACATGAAACAGGTTCAGGTTTATCAAGGAGTTACGATAAATCCATGGTGTCTCTATCCAATAATCGGGCGCCCACCCGGCGTACACTTCGGGGATCGTTCCGGGAATCCTCAAATCGGCCCATCCCGGATCACCGAAGATCATCAAGCCAAAGGGCTTAACAATCTGAAGATAGTCCAGGCGAAGATACATTGATGCGTATTCCTCAATCAGTCCCAGCAACTGACATGAGGGCAAATCGGCGCATCCTATGGGCAGAGAGAGCAGTTCGTTGTGCAGACGGATCGGGTCCGTTCCACGCCATTCCCTGATTCGATTCTCGATGATGTTTCGGATCGGGTCAGTGGAGCGCTGTATGGCCCCGGCAAAACCCTGAAGCCGTCTCATGCCGCTGGATCCAACAAAAGAAACCGCCGGAGCTTTCCGGCAGCGCGCTGGGCGAGGCACATCCGGCGCTTCCCGAAAACTTGTCGCGGTTCGCAGATGTTCCACTCTCTTCCCTGTCATGGATCGGAGACAGGATATATGGTGCGGATCGAAGACAATGAACAGGTCGAAGTGTTCGAAATCCGGCGACAGGAGGTCGAAACGCTGCGGATTGTCGTAAAACCATGCAATCCGCCGGACTCCCGCCAAGCCCATTTCATGCAGCTCCACCGGCTCGAACCCGCTCCGGTTGAAACTCGCCACAATATCGGGACATTCTCCGCAGGTTTCCATCCACGAGATTTCGTTTGCGACAAACCGGGACATACTCGGGGATCGTTCCACGAACTTTACGGAGACCTCGTTCTGTTCCAGTCCCGCCTGGAATCCCCGGAGCTGGTCCTCAAACACCCTTCCACACAAAACGACAGATTCTCTTTGCTTTCTTCTTGGACTTCCTGATACCACCTGCTTTTTCCAATTCGCCAGACGTTCCGGGGCCTCGGCCGCGATATTCTCCAACGCAGAAAGAAGATTCTTGAGACCCCGCATTCCCTCTTCATCCGCTTTTGTCCCCCAGGCAACACGAAGACCGCCGGTTAAGAGAGACGGATGCGCCTCCAAAAGGGAAATGACTTGACTATCGGCGTTTTCCCCCAAACAAAGAAAGACCGATGCGCTGGGGATCAAGACCGACCAATCCAGGCTGGTGAGAGATTCCCAGACTATCTCCCACCGGTCTTCATGGACCAGAATCTTCAGGTTGGGCCATTCCTGTGTGGCTTTTTGCAGCAGGATCATGGGCAGATATCCCAGACCGGACCGATAAACCAACACGAGGTTGCCATCCTCAACAGCCAGAGATTCGACCACGGAGCGGGCTTCGCCAACAGGATCGCTGGGGTTGTGCAGCATTCCTTGAGCGGTTCGGCAGGTCGGATCCCCTTTTAATGATGGATGAATCTGAAAAAGGGTGTCTTGTCGCGCAGCTCGTGCTTTACGTCGCACCGCCAGAAGATCTGCGGCGGTTTTCCCATAATACTGCCCCAGGAGGACCATGTTCCTTTCGGCAATTCGGGTAGCGAGATTGGCTTGCTCCTCCGGCATCGTGATCTCCGTTCGGGGGGGAGTCGGCGGCTGGGACATATCGTAAACCACGAAGGCGGTCATTCCAACTGATGTAGCCTTCATTCCCGCAAGGTTGGGGACGAGTTGATAAGTCCTGTAATATCAACCTCCTCTGTATCTCCCCCAGTCCTTGGGGGAGAAGACCTCAAGTCCATTGACGAATTTGGAGATAGTTGTTGTCGGCAACCGATCCCCCTTAAAAGGAGACGGCCGCAGCTCGGAGTCAACTGCGGCCTTGGAGGAAGAAGAAATAGCGCCTACTCTTAGCGCTACTGTCACGCAAATACGTCAATCAATCGTCCCAACCAGGGGATCCCCGACCTCAATGGTTTTCTACTCAGAATCGATTCATCAGTGGAACCCGTATCGCCCATTTCCGCATTCTGATTACCTGTGCCCATCATTTCATCAAACCGCTCTTTGACCATCCTTGATGTGTTGGAATAATAATTCGCCAGATTTTTCTGCAATGGATTGATGGGAACCGGCTGAAACAGTTTGTTGCTTTCAATTCCCTGCATGGTCCTGCTTACTTTCCACTGAGTTTGGCTTCAGGCGTTACTGCTTTCGTTTTGCCATCCGAAAGCAACCGGGGTGCCAAATATGGGATGCATGGAGTGATTCCGATTGAATCGCGGCTGAATCCGCTGGAGATTTCCCCGATGGTGACTGCAGTAACATACTGAATATAATCGTGTTATGTTCCGCTTATCGAAATGGAAAGGTTAACCGACGGGACCATTCGGATCGCTACTAAACATATCTTTGCCGGTCTTCTTTTCGGGATTCTCGGCTTCAAACGGTCAGGAAGAAAGAGGTATTCGCTGCGCCAGAAGAAGGCAAAAAGTTCCCCTTGAGCAGTCTCCGATTTGAGGATAACAGACACACGGGTTAAAATGGCATTAGAGATTATTCACAGCATTTATGCAGATTTGTTTGCATTTTGGAATCTATTGTTATATAATAGAGAGTGAAGTGAGAGGCAAAACACCACTTCATTTCGGCGGAGTCAATATCTATTGATTAATCTAAACCGCCGCTCAACCGGTTTTTACGAGACAGAACGATATGCGAACCCGGGAACTTGGCATCGATTTTGATACATTGCGTATTCGAATTGTCGGTTTGTCTTATGAGCGCGCTTACAAAATGATCTGGTTGAGGACCTTGCAGGAGGACGTGAGTTATAGTCCGAACAGGAGGTCCAGCTATGCCTAAGCTAAATAATCTCTTCGACTCAGGAGTGATCAAAACCACGGGTGACCCGACCCTGGTTTTTGGCATTCTTGGAGGAATTGCGGTTTTCATTGTTGTTCTGGTTTTTGTCAGCTATCGCTACAAGCGCTGGAAAAAGCATCAGCGCTTTGTCGCAGAGTTGAACCAATTGGCGCTGGAAGACAAAGAAGGCAACACGCTGATCGATCTGGTCAAACGGTACGCCATGGATGAACCGGTAGAGGTTCTGTATTCCCTCCGTGTTTTCGACCAGCTTGCCGAGAAGGAAATGTGTCGCGTTCTTGGTCTGCAAGGTTCCCAAGAGGCCAAGCAGCAATATATCGACCTTCTTTATTCGATTCGGCAAAAGACTTATTTCCCTGACCTGAATGAGAGTCTTCGGGAGCCGGTTCAGGTCAACGGAAATTAAGTTTGGTCCCTGTATCATGTGCCTTCCGTTGGCGTTCCTGTCTGGCAGGGCGTGGACATAGTGGACGGTGTGGACAGGCGACGCAGATTCAATTGAATGCGGGCCTGTTTCTTCCCTACCGTTTCAATGGCCCCGGAGTAATATGGTCTGTTATCCTCTGATTCTTTTGAGGAGCGGGCCATGATCGACCTACGCAGCGATACAATTACCAAACCAACCCCGGAAATGTATGAGGCGATGGTTTCTGCGCCGTTGGGAGACGATGTATTCGGTGATGATCCCACAGTGCAGCGCCTGGAGCAGGCATGTGCGACGCGCTTGGGCAAGGAAGCGGCGATGTTTGTTCCCAGCGGCACAATGGCCAACCTGGTCTGCATTCTGACGCACTGTCGGCCGGGCGATGAGGTCTTCGTGTCCGAGGGGGCGCACATCTATGAATTCGAATCCGGAGCACTCTCGGCGGTTGGCGGTGTCATCCCGCGAGTTCTTCCGTCAAAGGATGGGGCCATCGAACCGGCAGGCTTTGAAGCGGCGATGCGACCCGCCAACATGCACTTTCCTCGGTCGCGCCTGTTATGCCTGGAGAATACGCATAACAACGCGGGCGGTGTGGCCATCCCTCTGGAACACCAGAAGCGGCTTTGCGTTCTGGCTCAGGACCAGGGAATTTTGGTCCATCTGGACGGCGCCCGGATTTGGAACGCGGCCATTGCTCTCGGAGTGAGCGCGAGAGATCTGGCAGCGGATGCCGACTCGGTTTCCTTCTGTTTCTCAAAAGGGCTTTCTGCCCCGGTTGGTTCCGTTGTGCTTGGAACGGAGGACTTTATCAACCAGGCCCGCCGGAAAAGGAAAATGCTTGGCGGTGGAATGCGTCAGGCCGGAGTGCTTGCGGCAGCGGCCCAGGTTGCCCTGGATACAATGATCGACCGGCTGGCCGACGATCACCGGCGAGCGGCCATGCTCGCCGAACGTCTGGTGGACCTGAAAGGCATTCTGTTGATTCGCAACGGGGTTCAGACAAATATGATTTTCATGGACATCTCCGGAACCGGTATGATCTCCAGGGAGTTTGCGGACCGATGCAAGAGACTGGGGCTGTTGGTCAATACGCCGGGACGCTATCGCATTCGTCTGGTGACCAATCGGCATATTGACGATCATGCGGTGGAAGAAGCCACGCAAATTCTTCGCAAAGTCGTGACCTCTCCCGCAGACTCTCCAGCCCCATAAAAAGGACTCTTTTTCACCTGATGAGCAATTCTTGCGGCATAGAGGGGACCTCGGAAAAGAACTCCCATCCCGTTGGGGAAGAAACCCTTCGACGCATTTACCGGATGCGTCGCATGAACGAGTGGATGTGGTCCCGAATCGAACCCTGGGTGGGCGACCGGATTCTGGAGGCCGGTTGCGGCAACGGCAATATCACGGAGTTTCTGCTCAAACGGGAGTTCGTGCTTTCTGTGGATATCAATCCGACCAACCTGCAAGCGCTTCAGGAACGATTCAGGGACCATGAAAACCTGTCTGTTCTCAATCTGGACCTGACCGATCCCGCCCTGAAAGACTGTGCGGCCTGCCGCTTTGATACGGTCGTGTGTCTGAATGTGCTGGAGCATATCGAGAGGCATGAGACAGTCTTGCGGTCATTTCACGAAATACTTCAGCCGGATGGGTTGCTTGTTCTGCTGGTTCCCGCATATCCATGGTTGTTCGGCACATTGGATTCCGCCTTGGGGCATGTTCGAAGGTATGGAAAATCCGAATTGAAGAGACTTCTTGAGCAGGCCGGTTTTCGGATCACCTATCATTCCTACTTGAATATGATGGGAATCCTGGGATGGTGGCTGAATGGGAAGCTGCTGAAGCGGAATCTTCTCCCAAGCGCGCAGCTGGATCTGTACGAAGGATTTGTGCCTGTTTTTCGATTCCTGGAGCAGATCACCGGTCATTGCATGGGATTGTCGCACATTATTATCGGGGCAAAATCGGGATCATAAAAAAGAATGACCCGATCTTCGGATTGCAGGGCAGGGCGATTTCAACACGACACAAGACAGCCGTGTGAATTGTTACGGCTGTCTTCTATCGGTCCGAAAGAGAGCCGGAAAATGAATGCCTCAGTTTTCTGCGGCCCCGGAGGCGATCATCTTCGGATTATACGAGATGGCCATTGTCTGGGGTTCGCGCAAGCCGTTGATCGGGCATTCTCTGCAAAGATCGCAGTTTGGGCGCACGGGGTCGCAAACAAAATACTCCTGAATTCGGATCTTACTTGGCCTATACATGGGGCAATAGCAGGCGCGTTCTATTGCGAGATTCCGTGTGGCCCGAACATCACTTTTAACTTCTCCGTCTTCGAGCACAGCTAATAAGTTCTGCACCGTCGCCTCCCATCTGGTATAAGATCTTGGCAAGCCCTCAATTCCGCATGGCAAACCAAAACAAGAGACCTTAAGTTTCCTCACGTGTAATCCAGATTACCATTCCGCGAGAAAAGATGCAATAAGGAATTGAAAAAATGTTAAGTCCCTCTGTTGGATTTTTCGATACGATTCATCAGATAAATGCTTGTTTTTGGGCCACTTATCGGTATAATATCATCAAACATTCGTTCATTTTCGGCAGCTTCCCTGATAGGGAGAAAGTGAGATCGCCGGATCCGTCGGCGAGAAAGGATATCGGGAGGTGGCACTTTCATAATCCCCTAAAATTATTATACTTATTTATGAAGGAGCCGGTTCTCGCCGGTTTTGTTATTCGCCCCCGGTTGGCCCATTCACGCTCCCCAATACAGATTGTTGTCGAGACGGCCGGACAAACGGAGATCGGAAAGATCGAGTACGCAGGGTTTAATGGGCGGTTTTAACTTAAAAAAGGCCGTGAAAATGGGGGGTGTGCAGTAGTCAGATTGGGTTTCGCAGTATACATTTATAGAATGATGGACTGTGGTCTGAGCGCATGACCATTGAAGTCGGGAACGATCCATGTGGACTTTATCGAGCGCAATCCGGTTTGTGATTCTGTGCCTGATCCTGTGGCAAATAGGCTGTACCACTGTGGAGACAGTGCGGTCACTGCCTGTGCCGGATTTATCCCTGGGTTCGGTCAATTCACTGCACAGCGAGGTGGGGGATCTGAAGCACAGCGTTGCACTTATGGAGAAAAGGTTCAACGAGAATCAGAAGGAGCGTCAACGCAGTTTGAACCAGCTTCGCGCCCTGGTAAAGGAGTCTTCAAGCGCTATGGCGGAAAGAGAACGGCGCATTCAGGACAACCTGAGTGCGCTTGGGGCGAATTCTCCGGAGTCGGTACAACGCATCAGCACACCGACATCCTCGCCACCGCCTATTCAAGACGAGTTTGCGGCGATGTTTCGGAATGCGTATTCGAGCTATCAGCGGGGGGATTACGCTGTGGCCTTTGAACGATACCAGGAGATTTATGAGAAAGCGCCGTCCAAGACACAAAAAGGACAGGCGCTGTTTTGGGCCGCGGAGAGCGCTTACGCTGCGCAGGACTGGGATAATGCCATTCGCATGTTCGACAAATTTCGGCGGGAGTTTCCTACGGATCCTCTTCTCCCCAGCGCCCTGCTGCGGACCGCCACGGCTCACGCGCAAAAGGGCGATCATGACAATTCCAAGCGAGTTTTGGAGACCCTGGTGAGCCAGTATCCCCAGACCCAGGAAGCGGAACTGGCTCGTCGAAGGCTGGCGGATGCCTCCGGATCGTGGTCTGTTCAAATTGAATCCATCGAACAGGGAAATGGAACCTCGCGTTAAGCGGGTCAAAATGTTCTCAGGAGGATTTTGCGCGATCCCCATTGAATGAGAACGTCTCGCCGACAGGCCTCCGAGTGAACCCGATTCTCACCAACAGCAGTTGATTTTACTCCTTATGATAAAACAGATCTGGTCATACCGCCGCTTGCTTCGGGAACTGGTACGGCGAGACCTGCGCACCCGATACAAGGTCTCGATCCTGGGTTTTTTCTGGAGTCTGCTGAGACCGTTTCTGGCCATGGTGATTATCGCGGGGGTATTTACGGTTATTGCCGAGATGCCCCATGCTTCCTTCCCGCACATCTCCTATTTTGCGTTTTTGCTTTGCGGTTATCTGCCGTGGACCCTGTTGACCGGCGGCCTGATGGAAGGGACACAGGCGTTGCTGATGAACGCACAGTTGATTAAGAAGGTAGCGTGTCCGCGTGTGATTTTCCCGCTGGGAGTGGTGCTGTCCCACCTGGTCAACACGTTTCTGGCGTTTGTGGTTTTGTTGCCGTTGACCTGCCTGGTATTTGGATATCCGATTCGGCTTTCCTGTTTGTTTCTGCTGCCGTTGCTGATTTGTGAAACCTTTCTGGTCATTGGTGTGGTTTGGGCGTTGTCGGGATTGAATGTGCTGTATCGGGATGTGACGCAGATTCTGGATTTCCTGTTGCTGGCCTGGTTTTACTCCACTCCGATCCTGTATTCCATGAACATGCCGATGGGGGTTCTGGGGCGGTGGGGTTTGCCGGAGTGGCTGGTATTGCTGAATCCCATGTCCGGCATGATCTACGCGGCGCGGTGGGCGTGTTTCGGCCTGGCGGAGAATGCGCCGTGGAGGATGCCGTCGGGTACATTTCTATTCGGCCTGTCCTTTTTTGTCGCGGTTTCCCTGGTGGCCCCTGTTGTGGGATACGCGATTTTCCGCCGTGTTGAGACGCGCGCTGTGGATGCCCTGTAATGTCCGGGTCGGCCGGAAAATCAGATCGGAGAGAACGAATGCGGGCTGCGTATCTGGTGGCGCCATATCGGTTGGAGCTGAGGGAAGTTCCTGCCCCGACACCGGGCAAGGGCGAGGTATTGGTTCGCGTAACAGCGGCGGGGGTGTGCGGATCGGATCTGCATTTCTATTCGGCGGGTCGAATTGGGGAAGTGGTTCTGGATCAGCCGTTTGTGATGGGGCATGAGTTTTGCGGTGTTGTGGAAGATGCAGGGGAGTTTTCCGCAAGTCTTCCCAAAGGGACAAGAGTTGCGACGGAGCCTTCGATTGCATGTGGGACTTGCTTCTATTGCCGCGAGGATCGTCCGAATTTGTGCCTGAACCTGACCTTTGTCGGATTCCCCCCCAAAGGCGGCGGGTATGCGGAGTTTATTACACTGCCGGGCGAGAATCTTCATCGTCTTCCGGATTCCGTTCCCGATTCCCAGGGTCCCCTGGTGGAAACCGTGGCTGTCGCCATTCACACGGTGGAATTGATGGGCGATGTGAGAGGGAAAAGTGTGGCAATTCTGGGGGCGGGGCCGGTGGGTTTGTTGACGTTCCTGTATCTGCGGTATTGCGGGGCGGCTGTGGCTTATATGACGGAACCGATTGAAAGCCGGAGAGAATTTGCGCAGTTTTTGGGAATGAAAACGGTTTTGCAGCCCGATGATCTCCAGTCTATAGCAGAACAGGAGAGGGATTTGGATGGGGTCGGACCGGAATTTGTGGTGGAGGCAGCCGGGGAGCCGGCGAGCTATTCACAGGCAATGCAGTTTGTCCGACGTGGCGGCACGGTTATCTATTGTGGAATCTACCCATACGGCGCAATGTCCGTCGATTTCACCCCGGCGAGGCGAAAGGAACTGCGCATGGTTTTCGTGCGCCGGTCTCTGCCCCGCAACTATTCGGAGGCCATTCGGCTGGCGGCATCGGGCGAGATTGATCTCGCACCGTTCTGCCGCGCCGTGTATCCGTTTGACCGGGTTGCCGAGGCATTCGAGGACGCATGGAAGCGGGTCCCCGGACTTGTCAAAGCGATCCTGCATCCGGTGGGATGAGAGGACTGAGGTCCGAAGAGGTGAGAAATCCGGTCGGTTGGGACAGGATTTCAATCCTTCTTCTCTCGTGGCTGCCCCACCCAGATCCACACCGGCGGTCCCGAAGCGCCGACATCGATAACGTGCTGCGGAACCACGCCGGGTAACTCGCCGGGACGAACCAGGTACGCCACGCCCGGATCGTTTGAGCGATATCGGCTGCGCATGGATTGACCGGTCGGGAGAAACTCGACATTGGGGATGGTGTGCGATTCAATCCATCGTTCGGGATTTTCCTTGCCGTAGAATAAGAAGAACACTTCGGGATATTCCGCCATTCCGGTGACGACCGCATTCGGGTATTCCTCGCGATGATCCATCCACCAGTGGATTGCCTCCCGGTAGCCATATTCCCAATAATGAACGGAGTAATATGGGTAGACGGAAAAACAGACAAAGAAGAACAGGATGACTAAGCACACCGTGCAAATGCTCCATAGCGCCGCAACTCTCTCGAATAATTGTACTTTCGAGTATCGAACAAAATAATTCTTTATGTAGAATCCTCCGTCCGCTGAAATCAAGTGCAGAACCGGCAGCGCAAAAATGCTTCGCAGCGCATGAGGAATCCCCTCATTGGTACACGCGGCGGAGACCGGAAACAGGACCAGCCAGCCGAGCAGAAGACGCTCCCGGTAGCCGCCATGTCGCACCGTATTCCAGATTCCGGCAATCAGTAACGGCAAGAGGTAAATCTGTATCTGTCCGGGAAATCCGACGGAATGGCGCAAGTTGGCATCTCCCCCCAAGAAAAGAAAGAACGGCGAGAAATGCGCCAGGTAGTTTTTTACGAATAGAAACACAATCTCCGCATAACTCGACGCCCCGAAAATGGAAATGGCCCGAAATCGCCGTCCGCTTTCCTCCGGTTCGGTCAGGATGTGATGCGCCATCGGAACGGCTAAAACGGCAACAAGAATCAACGGGAATACAACCCACAACCGTTCTTTTTTTTCGAGACGGTAAACGACGGCGAGCGCGGATAGGAGGATCAGAAAGAGCGGAATAAATAATCGCGCAGGCTCATACGTGTACAGCGCCAGCGCGAAGGCAACAGCGGAAAGCAACCCGTAAAGTGTCTTTGTCGCGACGGTTTTCCTGTCGAGAAAACAGTCGTACCAGAATACGGCGAGCGGTACCCACACTGTCAGGAAAATGGACTGATTCGCCCAGCGTGACAGGAGAAAATGCCAGGGACACACGGACAGAAATCCTGCCGCCCACAACCCGGCGCTCCGCCCCCACCAGCGTCTCGCAAGAAGGAATGTTACAAGAATTGCCCCGCATCCGGCCAGCGCCGCCGGAAGGCGGACAGCGCGTTCGTTCAGTCCCAGAGCGGCGATGAATGGAATATCGACGTATTGATAGAGCGCCGAGGTGGTCACCCGCAGGGACTGCACAAACAGCGGATACGATTTCCCCGCGCTGTCTTTTCCGGTTTTCCAGAGCAGGCAGGATGTATAGCCCTTGTCGGCTTCATCGCGAAAGAAGCCGGGGGGATGGGTCTCCAATCCGATACATCGGAGCGCCGATGCTGTAAAAATCAGCATAGCCGCAAGGAAAATAAGCGCCCTGGTCCGGAACTGTTGCTGTGAGAGCATTGTCCTGATCGCCGGAAATCGGATATTCTATGGATCATCGGCTTGTGAAATCCGTCCACAATCCATTGGGGAATCATAGGTCGGAAACGCGCGTTTTCCTACGCTTTCTCTCGGTTGCGATGCCGATTTGGGAACGCACATACCAAGTGAGGGATTTTCGTCATGTTTGCATTTTTCCCTTTTCGGGATCTCAACCGTCCCCGCCGATTTCCCGTGATGAATTGGGCGATTATGGGGGTCTGCATCCTGGTGCAGGTGTATATCATGTTCCTGGATGTTCCGTCGGTGGAGATTCTTTTCAAGATGTATGGTTTCGTTCCGTTTTTTTTCACAGAAGCGTTCGACATCATGCTTTCGGAAAAGCCCTCGATGATCCTGTCACCGTTTACGTATATGTTTCTTCACGGGAGTCTGTTTCATCTGATTGCAAATATGTGGGCGCTGTGGATTTACGGGGACAATGTGGAGGATTGGATGGGGCATGGGTGGTTTTTGTTTTTCTATGTTTTCTGCGGGTTGGCGGCAGTGGCGACCCATTATGTGACGCATTCAGGGGAGATACAACCTGTGGTCGGCGCGAGCGGGGCGCTGGCGGGTGTAATGGCGGCCTACCTGAGGCTTTTTCCGACAGCGAAGATTCAGTGCTTTTTCTGGTTTATTTTCATTGTGCAAATTGTGGAGGTTCCGGCGCTGTTTGTAATCGTTGTCTGGTTTATCAGCCAGCTGATGAGTGTCTATTCATCCCTGTTGGGAGTGGATGTCGGAAATGTGGCCTGGTATGCGCATATCGGCGGATTTCTGGCGGGCGCATGGCTCAGCGCGCGATGGTTTCCGCATCATCGACTCTGGGGCTCCCGCTGGTGAACCGAACCGGATTCCCTGTTTCCAATGTGCCGGAATGGTAGGATGTTTCTTCGTTTCGAGAGGTTTTTGGAAATATGAAAAGACGAAATACGGTGATTTTCGATTGTGACGGCGTACTGGTAGACAGCGAACCGCTTTCCCTGGAGGCGTTCCATTGTGCGTTGCGGGACCAGGGGGTGGACTACCCACGGGATCGGATCACGAGGTTTTGCGGCATGACCGGCGAGGCATCCCTGCGGATTGTGATGAAGGAAACCGGCGTATCCCTTGATGAGGAACGATATCTCCGCGCCAAAGTGGAACACTATAAACGCCTGGTCGAGGAACGCGGTTTGCAGCTGTTTGAAGGGGTCACAGAGTTGCTGGACTCGCTGGGTGGAGATGGTGTGAAACTGGCGATTGCGACCTCCGGGCCGAGGGAGAAAGTGGACACCAGCCTGCGGCTTGCCGGACTGGAGGATCGGTTTGACGCGATTGTCAGCGGCGATGATGTCCCGCAGGGCAAACCGGCTCCGGATGTGTTTCTGGAGGCGGCCCGACGGTGTGGATCGGATCCGGAGTGTTGTGTCGGTGTAGAGGATACCCTGATCGGGCTTCAGGCAATCCGCGCCGCCGGTATGCGCGTTGTGGCTGTGGCGCACACTTTCCCGCTCGAACAACTTTTGCCCCTCTGCGATATTCTTTTCCCTCGAATAGCCGAAATTGAGGTGGAGGATTTGATGGAGTAGGCTTGTTTTCCTGACTTGTTCGGATGTTACCCCAGAGGTATCACAGGGGAACTTGGCGCGTCTGAGGGGCACAAGGCACGGAACTGCTTTATCAAACAATCGACGGTCTGGCCGTTTTATTATCTGTCTGTGCTTGCCTGATTGGATGCATTTGGGTTTTTGCGTTTATCCGCTCGAGTGAAAGGCCAGTTTTACGAGGGGCTACTTTTCCAAATTTCACGGTCTACTTCGTGATTTGTGTTGCGCTCGCAACGGCTTTTCTACACCCGCTGGTTCTGCTCCCTCATTTTGGGGAACAGGAACGGCAATCGCTGCCATCGAGGATTCTTGGCATGGTGAATCGCCCCCTGCCGGCGTTCGTCGTGTTCTATGCATACGTTTACAAAGACATCAAGAGCCGGAGGAGCGCGATGGCCGCTCCTTCGGACGGAAATGTCGAGCAAAAGGAATCCGTCGAGCATGACCATGACACAAATGACCGTGGTACTCCCCGATGGTTGCTCGGTTGAATTGACGATTGAACGTAAAAGCCTGAGATCGCCACGTCGCCACCCTTCGCAGACTCCGGGCGGCTCCTCGCGATGACGTGACGCTCTGTAAAGGCAATTCGGTTACACGACACTGACGCATGCCATGGCATGCCTGGGACGCTCTACGGAGCTGCGGGACAGCCCGGAACAGTGAATGGAAATATCGAAATGCCGAACCGGCGTATTGCGGCGAACAAAGAGGAGATTGCCTCCTTCTGCAGAAAACACCATATTCGAACACTATCATTTTTCGGTTCCGTTCTTCGAGACGATTTTGGGCCGGAGAGCGATGTTGATGTCCCGGTAGAATTCGATTCCGATGCAAGAATCGGACTGATTCGCCTGGCCGGTATGGAACTGGAACTGTCCGAAATGCTTGGAAGGAAAGTTGATCTCAACATGCCGGATTTCCTCCGCCCTTCCTTTCGTGACCAGGTTCTGATCGAGGCGGAGGCGCAATAGGTCCGTTGATGATGACCGATTTGCAGAGGGTGGCCGATCGGATAGAGAATCAATCCCAGTTGACCGGATGCCTGCGGGCGATACCGTATTTTTTCAGTTTCCGGTACAGCGTGGCCCGGCTCATTTCCAGGCGTTCGCAGGTCTCGGCGATATTCCCGTGGAAGAACCGGAGGGCCTCTTGAATGGCATCCTTTTCCCGCTGCCACATCGGTTTCACCGAGGCTGAGTCAGCTGCCGGTGAATCAGACGATTGAGCGGGAATGAATTGAACGGAGCGATTTTGTTCTCCTTCCGGTAGAGATTCCGCGCCCCGCTTCTCGCCGAACTCGGGATTGCGGATGTGCGGTGGGATCATATCCAGGGTAATTGTTTTGCCGTTGTGAAGCACTACGGCTTGTGCCACCGCATTCTCCAGTTCGCGCACGTTTCCAGGCCAATCGTATTGAAAGAATATCCGAATAACATCCTCCGAGATAGAATCGAAAAATTTTCGATTTTGTGAAGAATGCTTGTGGAGAAAGTGGTGTGCCAGCATGGGAATATCGTCCGTTCGTTCCCGTAAAGGAGGTACATGAATGAGGACGACATTGATACGGTAGTAGAGATCTTCGCGGAAACGATTCTCCTGGACCTCTTTCCACGGGTCTTTATTTGTAGCCGAAATAATTCGGCAATCCACTTGAATCCTTTCGCGTCCTGCCAACCGGAAGAAATTCCGCTCCTGTGTGAATCGAAGTAATTTTGCCTGAATCCGGAACGGCATCTCGCAGATTTCATCCAGGAACAGGGTCGATTGATCGGCCCGTTCGCAGCAACCGATATACCGTTGGATCGCGCCGGTAAACGCGCCTTTCTCGTAGCCGAACAACTCGCTTTCCAACAAACCGTCCGGAATGGCCGCGCAGTTCATATCGACCATTTCCCGCTGTCCGCGAGGCGAAAGTCGATGAATGGCGCGCGCCACGAGTTCCTTTCCGGTCCCGCTTTCGCCGGTAATCATCACGGACGCGTCGCTGGCCGCCACGTTTTCGATCACCGAATAAATCAACTGCATCTGCTTGCTGCCGCCGATGATCTCGCCGAATCGTTTTCTGCCGGAGAGTTTCGATTCGAGGTCCTGCACTTTGCGAGTCAGATGGTAGTGGCCGATGGCATTTTTCAGCGTGATCTCCAGGCGTGTGAAATCGACCGGTTTGACGATGAAGTCGTAGGCTCCTACTTTCATCGCCTTGACGGCTTTTTCCACATTGGCATGGGCGGTTGCGAGAATGACGGGGAGTTCCGGCTCGGAATCATGGACTTTCCGCAGCAGCTCCACACCGTCGGCATCCGGCAGATTCACATCCAGGATGAGCGCATCGCATTTTTCGTGGGCAAACAGGCGGTTCAAATCGGCTCCTGTCGCGCCGGTTTCGACCTGGTATCCCGCACTGCCGACTTTCCGTCCCAGAAGGCGGAGAAGGTCGAGGTCGTCATCAATGATGAATACCGTGCCGTTTGCCGAGTCGGACACTGTGTTTCCGAACCTTTCGACTAAATAATGTCGGGATTCGGCGAGCCGAAGGACGAGGGAAGGGGCAGAGTGACCTCGCGCCCGGACTTGCCGGATTCATACACGGCAAGAATGATTTCCAGCGGTCGTCGCCCTTCTGTTCCGGGGATTGCCGGGTCCCGGTTTTCGAGTATGGCGTGGGCGAAATCCCGAATCTGGGCCTGATGCCCGGAGGCGTCGATTTTCATCGGGTCTCGTGCCGCGGCTGTGCTGTCCTTCTTCTCAATACCCGCGATTTTCTCTTCTTCCCCTTCGACCTCCCAGAATGTCAGTTCGCTTTTTTCGACGACCGCCGAACCCTTGGTTCCATGGATTTCCAATCGTTCGGGCATTCCGGGATAGATGCATGTGCTTCCCATGATGTTCCCGAACGCGCCATTCTCGAATTCCAGGCTGGCAATCGCGATATCTTCCACTTCGATGTTTCTCGCGCGGGTGTTGGTTCGCGCAAACACGCGGTTGACCGGCCCCATGATCCATTGGAGCATATCGATGTAATGAATGCCCTGATTCATCAGGCAGCCTCCCCCATCCATTTCCCAGGTTCCCCGCCAGGCTCCGCTGTCATAATAGGATTGGGGGCGATACCACTTGATTGACGCATCACCCAGAACCATGACGCCGAAACGTCCCGATTCCACGGCTTCCTTGACCTTGCGTATGTTCGGATTGAATCGATGTTGGGAGATGATGCCGAGTTTTACCCCGGCTTTGCGGGCTGTATCGATCATGGCATCGGCTCTTTCGAGGGTGATTTCCATGGGTTTTTCGCAGAGTACGTGTTTTCCGGCTTTCATGGCGGCGATGGAGTTAGCCCCATGGAGGCCGCTGGGTGTGCAGACATGGACGGCGTCCAGATCCTTGCGGGCAAGCATTTCTCCCAAGTCTGAGTAAGCGGCCACCTTGAGTTCTGCCGCCAGTTTCTCGGCATTTTCGCGGACGGTATCGCAAACTGCGATCAGGTGTGTTTCATGGACACTGAGTGTGGCCCGTGCATGAAAGGCCCCGATATTTCCCGTGCCGATAATAGCGGTGCGGATCTGCCGATATTCCAGTCCTTCCGCATCCAGGATTTTGCAGAACGATTGTACCGCCTTGGCGAACAGTTCCGGGCCGGAGAAACCCGACGAGCGTCCGGCTTCGGCCAAATGCGGCTCCATGGTGATGAATCCGCTGTACCCGTCTTCTTTCAGCGCACGGACGAGCTCGGGTATCTGCCCGTCGCCTTCGCCTGCCAGGGTCATCTCTTTCGATCCCAACCGGGCATCCTTGATGTGAACATGGGCGATGTGCCGACGGACCAGCGGAAGGCATTCATCCACGGGATGCTGTCCCGCGCATACGAAATTCGCGGGATCGAACGCCATCTTGAGATGGGGGGAATCGATCGTGTTCAGAAGATCGGCGCAATAGACCGCTTTTTCTCCGTAGAGGTCCGCCTCGTTCTCCAGCATCATTACGATCCCTTCTTTTTCAGCGATCTCCACCATGGCGCGAATCCGGTCCAGGACATCCTGGCGGTATTTTTGGGGATCCTCCCCCTTCGGCAGATAAAAGGAGAAGACGCGGATATTGGGGGCGCTGAAATACCTAGCCCGTTCCACCGCGATACGAAACCGGGCGATTTCCTTCTCGGCGGGGTCCGTGACAGGGACCTTTCCGATGGGCGACCCGATTGCCGCTACCTTGATTCCGTATTGTCGCAGAGCCGAGCGGGCACGTTCCTGCTGCTCTGCGCTCAATTCGAGGATTCCTGTTCCCCACAGACCACGCAGCTCGATGAAGTTGATTTTCATTTCGACCAGGTGGCGTAATTGTCCTTCGAAATCGGACGTGATTTCATCGCCGAAACCGCTTAATCGAATCATTCTGACCTCCATATTGTTGAACTGTGATTCTTTACTATTTTCAGGAGATCTTTTCTGAGAAAGATCCCTTGTACCGTCATTGCGAGCGAAGCGTGGCAATCTCGCCGCCGTAATATGCAAGCCTGAGATCGCCACATCCCGGCCCTTCGCAGACTCCGGGCTGCTCCTCCTAAGAAAGCTCGGTCATCGACAGGCAGAGACGCCTGTCCCACCAGTAGGTCAGGCGTCTCTGCCTGACAGCTGCCCAGTAGGCCAGGCGTCTCTGCCTGGCAAAGAAGGGCGGCAACTATGCTTTCTTTGCCCAATCACCGGCCCCGCCGGAGCGAGGCTCGCGATGACGGGACGCTCTGCAAAGGCAATTCGGTTGCGCGACACGAGAGTCATTTGTACTCCAAAATCTCTCACAATTATGACGGATGATTCGCGGTTGCACGAGCTACCGTGAGAACGGAGACAAATTGCGCTCCGCTATTTTTCAGGACTTGCGCCACTTCCGAGACGGTATTTCCCGTTGTAAGGACATCATCCACAATCAGGAATCGACGCCCCCGAACCTTTGATGCATCGACGATCTCAAACGCTCCGGCGACATTGGTGTGACGTTCCATTCCGGTCATTTGGCTTTGTGGTTCCGTCGGGCGGATACGGCGCACGATGCTTTCCTCCACCGTGAAACCGGCTTTTTCTTTCAGATGCAGCAGCATTTCGGCAGCTTGGTTGAACTCACGCTCCCGGAGTCGGGCTGAATGCAGGGGGACCGGAACGATTGCGTCGAAACGCTCTCCCGCATAGTACCTCTGGCATCCCCAGAACAGGAGACGGGACAGCGGTTTTGCCAGACAGCGCCGACCGCCGAATTTGTACGCATGAATAATGCGTTTCATGATTTCGCAATACTGCACAACGGAACGGCATCGGTCGAAAGCCGGTTGGGGCACGGGACAATTGTCGCAGAGAGCCGGCCCATGAATCTCTGTTGTCGGATGCCCGCAGGTCCGGCAAAAGGGGCCGCGCAAGTAGACCAGGCGATGCCAGCATTCAGAGCAGATCGGGTCGGATTCTTCCGAGCAATCGGCGCCGCAGCCCGGACAAACCGGCGGATAAAGCAGGTCCAATACCGCCCGACTGATCGATGCAATGCTGTGCCCTATCATTGCGGTCAGCGGCTTTCCTCCTTTGGAATGTTGGAGGCGGCGATTCGGATTACGGGACCGCGTTCTTCAATGGAAACCACGGACAATGGATTGATTCGTCTTCCGTTTTGGTGAATCTCCAGATGCAAATGCGGTCCGGTTGTTCGTCCTGTACTCCCGACATGTCCGATCCGGTCGCCCCCGGCAATGATTTGCCCCACGCCTACCGAGACTCGTTCGAGATGGGCGTACCGGGTCAGCCAACCGTTCCCGTGGTCGATATCGACACAGTTTCCGTATCCGCCGCGTTGACCCGCAAAGGCCACAACTCCGGGAGCGGTAGCCGAGATCGGCGTACCCGCCGGCGCGGCAATATCCACTCCATAATGGAAATGCGGCACGTGGTCTATCGGGTGAATCCGCATTCCGAATCCCGATGTGATATCCCCGGAGACCGGTGTCAAAAACGCGCTTTCGGGTTCGGAGGTTTTGCCGGACACGGGTATCGGTTCCGGTTGCGGCTGACCGTAGAGAATCGACAAGTCGATCCGTTGCCCGGCGTAGATCAGGTCCGGATCGGCCAATCCGTTTGCGTATGCCACATTTTCCACCCAGTGGTACAGGTCCCGGGTGGTGTGCGGCATATTCCGTTTTTTCAGGGCGCGGTTGACAATTTCGGAAAGGGTATCCCCTTCGCGGACTTGCACGATGTGGGAGTCGGGCGGTTCCGATTTCCCGTTTCGCGTGTCGGCGAGGACCTCCTTAAAAGAGGTCGGTTGTGCTGTCGCGTGGGGGAAACGCGGCGATTCGGCTTTCGGCGGTTCCCGCCGTCCGGTCGGTGATACTGGGGGGGGCACGTCGGTCATCGGACACGCTCCTCGCTAGACGGCGAACCGAAAATAGATCACGTCGCCGTCCTGCACCACGTAGTCTTTTCCTTCCAACCGGTATTTTCCGGCTTTTTTACACGCTTCAATAGACCCTTCCCGGATCAGATCATCATAAGTCACAACCTCCGCGCGGATAAATCCACGTTCGATATCCGTGTGGATTTTTCCGGCGGCTTGGGGAGCCTTTGTGCCGATGGGAATGGTCCAGGCGCGGGATTCCTCTTCACCGGTCGTGAGGAACGATTGCTGCCGTAACGCGCGGTAACAGGCGGAAATCACGGCCGACTTGCCGGAACCTTCGAGACCGCACGCCTCGAAATAATCCTGCCATTCCTCTTCGGGAAGTTCGTGTACTTCGGTTTCCAATTGGGCGTTCATAACGACCAGTTCCATGCTTTTGGATGTGGTTTCGGCGCGAAGACGTTCCAGCGAGGCTTTTTCCGCGATGTGTGTCAGGTCTCCGACGTTTGCCAGAACAAGCATCTCCCGTGCCGTAAGCAGCCCATACGAATGGACATAGTTTACCATTTCGTCTTCGGTCGGCGCTACATCGATGATGGGGCGACCCTGTTCCAGAGCGGCCAGGAAGCGTCGGAGAGAGGCCTCTTCTTTTTCGTATTGCTTGCGATTCTGTGCGTCCTTGGTTTTCATGAGTTCCGCCCTGGGAAGGCGGTTCTCGATGAGTGTCATATCCGCCAGGATCAGTTCCGTCATCAGGATGTCGAGATCCCTTACCGGATCGACAGAGCCTTCCGTGTGGGGCACGGTCTCGGATTCGAAAACGCGAACGACGAGCAGAAGCGCCTCCATGTCGCGCAGTTGACCGAGGAACTGGTTGGAGAATCCCTTTTCCTTGCCTGCCCCCCTGGTCAGTCCGGCGACATCGGTCAGTTCAATGGTGGAGTGGGTGATTTTCTTCGATTTTGAAATTTTGCTGAGCGGTTCGAGACGCGGATCGGGCACAAAGCAGACCCCACGATTCGGGTCTTTCTTGCCGCCCATGGCGGTATCCGCCGTCGATCCGGTCAGTGCGTTGAACACGGTCGTCTTCCCGCTCAATGGAAGACCGATCATTCCGATCTGCATAAGTATACGCCCTCAATTTTCATTCCGACATCTCAATTTGATACATCATAGCAGGACTCGAGGGGAATGGTAGATGGATGGAAGATCTCAACTCATCAAAGACAGGTCCAAGAATCCGCCGGGACCTGTATAATGAAGGAGCGAACGCAACCGCGAAAAGGGAACGAATATGACACCAGATCCGAAGGCAAAGAGCGGAAAAGAGAACCCGGAAGAATCCGGAATCACGAAGATCACCGTCGAGGGATTCAAATCCATCGCGGAGAGACAATCCATTGAAATCCGCCCACTCACCATCCTTGCCGGGGCCAACAGTTCGGGTAAATCCAGCATCATGCAGCCGCTTTTGCTGCTCAAGCAAACCGTAGAATGTGGTTACGATCCGGGACCCCTACTACTGGAAGGTCCAAATGTCTCTTATACATTACCGGAGCAGTTTCTTTCGAAGATTAGGACTGCTTCTGTCGCAAAAAGCCTTATTATTGGACTACATTTTTCTCATGACATGGAATTCAAGGTCATCTTTGACAAGAAAAAAGAATCGCGAGACCTTGATCTCCTCGAGCTCACGCAGAAGCTGGGAAGGGATGAAAAAGAACACAGTATCCGTCAAGGAATGAGTCGAGAAGAATTGTGTGATATGATTAAAGATGATGAGGGAGCCATGGGTATTATGGCGCATCTTTTCGAGCAGGCGTCAAAAGATTCACCATGGAGTATAGATCGGGATCGGTGTTTCTTCCGAGTAAGAGTCTCATCGGGAACCAGGATTACTATCCCATTAGGCCATGTTTTTGAACCGTTGATCGCAGACATAATTCACGTGCCAGGACTCCGTGGCAATCCTGAAAGGACTTACAAGAAGACGGCAACAGGTCCCCGCTTTCCCGGCACTTTTGAGAATTATGTCGCGAGTGTTATCAGTGATTGGAAGGCAAGAAAAGACAAACGTTTGGACGATCTCAGCAAGAACCTGGAAAAGTTGGGATTGACCTGGAAAGTGGACCCCGCTGAGCGAGATGCAACTGCAATAGAAATTCGCGTCGGGCGATTGAAATGTGCAGATAACCAGGAAAAAAACGATTTGGTCAGTATTGCGGATGTGGGATTCGGGGTTTCCCAGGTTCTGCCGGTTCTGGTGGCTCTCCTTGTGGCAAAACCGGGGCAATTGGTCTACCTGGAACAGCCGGAAATCCATCTGCATCCGCGCGCGCAGGTGGCTTTGGCGGAAATTCTGGCGGACGCGGCAAGACGTGGGGTCCGCGTGGTTGCGGAAACCCACAGCGCCATGCTTTTACTGGCCGTTCAGTCCTTGGTCGCGGAGGGAAAGATAGAAACGGATAAGGTCATATTGCATTGGTTCGAGCGTAACGAAGAAGATGGAACCACGAAGATTCGTTCCGGGGATTTGAATGAAGCGGGCGCTTATGGAAAATGGCCGGTGGATTTCGGGAAGGTGGAACTGGAATTGCAGGGCCGCTATCTGAATGCGGCGGAGGGTCACCTGTGGGGAAAATCGACGAAATGACGGAGACCGAATCGAAGCGGGTTGTGATTGATGCTTCTATTGCCGGCGCGGCTGGGGGAGAAGCCGCAACGTATTCAACCTCGATCAACTGCACGAACTTCCTGAATGTCTTTTACCTGGATACCGATCTTATCATGGTGATGACTCTGGAAATCCGAGGCGAGTGGAAAGAACACCGGTCTAATTTTGCATACACATTTCTCGCAAATATGGTCTCCGACGATCGAATATGTTCAATACAGGAAGACGACCTACTGGAAATCAGGAAACTCAAGTCCAAGATGGACCCAATTCCTCTGCGAAAGAAACTCCGTGAGGATCTGGAAAAAGATTTTATCTTGATAGAAGCTGCCCTGGCAACGGACAAGACAGTCATCTCTCTTGATGACAAGGCTCGCAAAGGATTCGAGCAAATCAGCCAGGAATTGAAGAAATTGAGAAGCATCGTTTGGGTGAATCCCGACCGGCACATTGAAGCCGTGTTGTCGTGGCTGAAAGACGGTGCGAATCCGGTTGAGGAATACCGACTTGGTTTTCGTTCCGGGTGATCCGAATCCCGCCTATGGCGAACGATGCGCAATCCACGCAGCCAGACCTGCAACCGGCAGCCCCGCCAGAAGGCCACACAGCGAGAATAGACCACCGGGAACCAGGATTTCCTGACGAAAGATCAGTCCGGAACCGTAGATCAACACATAGTTCGCAACGGTGAGGATGGCTCCCAGGACTGTGCCTGATCCCGCGCAAACTGCATCGGCAATACCATTCGAATATCCTGTGCGATATGCGCTATAAGCCTTGAATCCCACCAGCACAAGAATCATTGCTCCCCATGTCCATTTTTCTCGTTCGTGGATTGCGAACATCCGGTTCTCATCCAGCCATTCCTCATGCCCCAAAAAGGGAGAGAGACGCGGATAGCCGATTTCTTTCAACGAATGACGGATCGAGGCGCTCGCTCCCCAGTAAGCAAATACCACGGCAATGAGCAGAACCGGCGCGCCGTCCGTAAGAGTCTTTTTGTACCATGCCGCCGCGTTCATGATGTCGTATCCAGGTCTTCCTGATCGAACCGGCGTGAGAGCAGAAGGGCATCCTCGACCGGTCTGAAATAGTACTTGGGGCGGCGCCCGACAATCTTGAAATGCAATTCTCGATAGAGGGCCAGAGCCGCCGTGTTCGACTCACGCACCTCCAGGTGAAACACCGCTGCCTCGGCCTGTTTTCCTTCCTGTATACAGGCCTCGAGCAACGCCCGCGCGATCCCCTGACGGCGAAAGGTGGAATGAGTCGCCAGGGTCATAATATGGACCTCCTTGGCAGCGATATGAAAACTGATATATCCGACAACCTGGTCCTCCGGCAAGGAGGTCGCCACAAGGAATCGAATCGGACCGCGGAGAATGGCCTCCTCAATGGTTTTTCTCGACCATGGGCATGAAAAAGAGAAGGTCTCGATCTCCATGATCCGGTCAAGATCCTCAAGCTGCGCCGGGCGAATCTGAACGCTGGACATAGTGGATCATCATTAAGCAGATGGTTGGATCAGGCAAGGGAGGAATCCACTTGGGCCACAGGCTGGAAGCCTGCGCCGGCCTTTTTTCAGGGGACCATGGGGGTGATCTGTGTATCTTTCGGGAAAAACCGTCCGGTCATCTGTTCAATCCCCGGACTTTCGTGTTAGGATTCCGCTGCACAAATGTACCCTGACCGGATCGGGGAGGTCTGCGACCGCTTATGTATGTGAAGATTTTTTCGAGCGCTACCCTGGGGATTGATGCGTATATCATGGAAGTGGAGTTCGATATTGCCGGCGGATTGCCATCCTTTGTGATTGTGGGATTGCCGGATGCCAGTATTCGGGAAAGCCGCGACCGGGTTCATTCCGCGATTGAAAAGACGGGAATGTCGTTTCCCATGAGGCGTATCACGATCAATCTCGCGCCGGCCGACATTCAGAAAGAGGGTTCTGCGCTGGACCTTCCTATCGCGGTGGGATTGCTGTGCGGTTCCGGCGCGATTTCCGTGGATCGTGTCAAGGATGCCATTTTCCTTGGGGAATTAGCGCTGGATGGCGCTGTTCGTTCCGTTTCGGGTGTCCTTCCGATAGCCCTGAAAGCGAAGGAGAAGAAGATTTCGGCCCTTTATGTGCCGAAAGAGGTGGCGAAAGAGGCAGCGGTTGTCGAAAACGGTCCGACTGTATATCCCGTGGGAACGCTTCTTGAGCTGGTTCGGCATTTAAACGACGACAGGGCGATTCAACCGGAGAAGGTTGATGTGAAGTCCTTGTTTAACCGGCAGTCGGAATACGATGTCGATTTCAGCGAAGTGAAGGGGCAGGAGCACGCGAAGCGGGCGATGGAGATTGCGGCAGCGGGGGGACATAACGTGATCATGATCGGCCCGCCCGGTTCCGGCAAGACCATGCTCGCCAAACGTCTGCCGACCATCCTGCCTACGCTTTCGCTTGAGGAGGCGCTGGAGACAACGAAGATCCACAGCATTGCGGGGCAGCTGGGGAATCAGCCCTTGATCGGAACGCGCCCGGTGCGTTCGCCGCATCATTCGGTTTCGGATGCGGGCTTGATCGGTGGGGGCCGTCATCCCAGGCCGGGCGAGGTAAGCCTGGCGCATAACGGTGTCCTGTTTCTCGATGAGTTGCCGGAGTTTTCGCGCGCTGTGCTGGAGAATCTGCGGCAACCTCTGGAGGATGGGGTGGTCACGATCAGCCGCGCCGCGGCCACGTTGACTTTCCCGGCGAATTTCATGCTGATCGCGGCGTCGAATCCCTGCCCATGCGGTTATTTCGGCGATACGAACAAGGCCTGTCGGTGCACGCCGATGCAGGTTCAGAACTATATGTCCAAACTCTCGGGGCCGCTGATGGATCGGATTGACATCCACATCGAAGTGCCGAGCGTCAAGCTGGACGATCTGCACCTTCCACCGGCCGGGGAATCGTCCAAGACCATCCGGGAGCGGATACAGAGAGCGCGCGAGATTCAGCAGGCGCGTTTCGCCGGAACCGGGCTGCACTCCAACGCCGATATGACCTCACGATCGATGAGGGAGCATTGCCCCATGACCTCGGAAGCTCGGGATGTTCTCAGGGATGGAATCGAACGATTGGGACTCTCTGCCCGTGCCTACGACCGCATTATCAAGGTCGCAAGGACCATCGCCGACCTGGAGGGGGCCGAAACTCTGCGCCCCACCGATATTGCGGAAGCTCTCCAGTACCGTACGCTGGACCGGAAGTTGTGGATGAAGTAGCCGATTTCACCCAACCGGATTGATGGCCGGGACCGGCGGTGTTTTCAGCCAGGTGATCCGATTGCGCGCCTGACTGCGGTAATTGGAGTCACTCGGGATTTCCTCATACAGGGCAAGAGCCTCCTGGGGCTGATTCAAGTCTTCCTTGCACTGGGCCAACAGGAACGTGATTTGATCGCGCATTTCCGGGCTGTCTACCTCGGACCGCAGCGATTCGAGTTCCTCTACCGCTGTCTGCGTATCCCCTTGCGATCGGTGGATCTGGACCAGGGCCAGGCGGATGGAATACCGGGTTGGAAGATCCTCCACCATCTGCAGGGCGGTCTGATAATCGGCGAAAGCCCCATCGTAGTTTTTCTGTTTGTGGCGGGCGAATCCGCGAAGCACATACGCGGCGGAAACACAGTCCTGGCCGCTGAATCGCTCGATCAGCTCGGTCAGTGTGGTTTCTGCGCTGCCATAATCGCCCCGGTCGACTAATGTTGCCGCAGTGGAATAGATTTCCTGCGCCGCCGAAAAATCGGTGGCTTCCTTCCATCGCCACAAAAATGTCACGCCGAACAGCAGGCACAGACCGATCACGGTCCAGAATGTGACCCGACCGTATTTTTCCAGGTAATCTCGAATGGAATCGCGAATGTCCTGAAAAAAAAGCGCAACTTCGTCCTCTTTGAGTCGTTTTTTCAGTTCTTTTTGATGAATTCTCTGTTCCGGCATGGCTCTGTTTCCCTATGAAGATTTACGAAAATCTATATTACCCTGTCGCTCACGTCTGTCGAGAGCGGTCCGGTGTCGCTACCTTTCCCCCGTGTCTTACGTTAAACTGAGTGTAAGTCGGACATCCCGGGGTAAACCAAAGTGAATAGAATGAGACAGCGCTTTCGATTGATGGTCCTGGTGTTGCTCACCGGATTCCTGTTTGCCGGATGCGCCTCGATGAAGAAGGCCAGGACGGAGGGGCTGGGGGTATACCCGCATGATCCATGGTATTCCGGTCTCGTTCCATTGTCCAAGGATGAATTCACGGATTGGGCCATATTCGACCTGGGATATCCGACCCTTCCCGATTTCAATGATACCACAGAGAATCCGGTCTACGATTTGTATATCCTGTTTCGATAACTAACCGAGTAATCAGGGCAGAACGCGAGTACCGAATTCCTGCCGGGGAAAGTTTCTTCCCGGTGCGCAGGGCGGTTTGACGCATTTCTTATTGATATTGGCTGCCCTCCGGTTTTTTCGGTTCGATCTGAGGTCGTGGGTCTGTGTGTGCGGATTGCAAGACTTGTTTCGACTTCTCTACGATATCCGGCCTTTTGTCGGACAGATCGGTCTGCTCGGCAGGATCGTTGGAAAGATCATAAAGTTCAAATTTTGTCTCCTTTCCTGCTTGATCGTATTTCTGAAGGGCCTTCCAATTTCCCATCCGCAAAGCCCGGCCTCCGTCCGTTTCCCAATACAGGTACTCATGCTCCAATCGACTTTTCCCGGCGCTGTTTTCTCCGAACAACGAGGGCAGAATCGGGAGTCCGTCGATATTTTTCGGAGACTCAGCGCCGGCAAGGTCCGCAAGGGTCGGCAGAAAGTCCGGGAAATAGCAGACCTGTTCGCAGGTTGAGTTTCGCTCAATTTTATCCGGCCATCGCACAATCATGGGGACCCGGATTCCTCCCTCGTAGAGTTGAGTTTTATATCCCCGCAGGCCGGCTGTTGCGTCAAAGAACTCGGGGTCTGCCGGTCCATTGGAGGGGCCGTTATCCGACGTGAAAAAAACAATCGTGTTGTCGTCTAGGCCGAGTTCTTTCAGGAACGCAAACAGGCGTCCGATGTCCCGATCCATGCGGGTAATCATGGCCGCAAACGCGGCTTTTGGGGTTTCCTGGGCCGCATAATCGGTGGGATACCCGGCTTTTCCGTCACGTCCGGTGTACGGCACTTCGGGGAACTTTCCACGATACTCTTGCAGGGAGTCTTCCGGGACAAGGAGCTCATAATGCGGAATCGCGAACGCCAGATATAAGAAGAACGGTTTGGACTGTGCGGAGGATGATGCGGAACCGTGGCGACGGATGAAATCAAAGGCTTTTTCCACGATTACGTCATGGGCATACTGCCCGCTTTTGCCGTCGTTTCCTTCAAGCGGGTATTTTGTATCATTGAGCCAGAGATACTCCGGGTAATAGAAATGTGCGTGAATCTGGTGAAGCCATCCGAAGAACTCATCGAACCCCTGGTTGTTGGGTATCCCTGTTGTGCCGTGTTCGCCGAGTCCCCATTTTCCGAAAAGTCCCGTGGTGTAGCCGGATTCTTTCAGGATTTCGGCGACGGTGAGGTCTTCCGGCAGAAGGGGAATGCCGCCTGAGTTGCCGCGCACGGAGGCATGTCCGCCGTGGAGGCCGGTCATCAGGGTACACCGGCTGGGAGCGCACACCGGCGCGCCGGAGTAACATTGGGTGAATCGCATTCCTTCTGCGGCCATGTTATTCAAGTAAGGTGTGCGGATTTTCTTCTGGCCGTAACATTCCAGATGCCCGTATCCCAGGTCATCCGCCATGATGAAAAGGATGTTGGGGCGCTGACCGGCTTGCGATGCCCGGACAAGGGGCGGCAGCGCCAGAGCCGTCATACTCATAAGAGTTCTATGGAGAAAGTCGCGTCGTTTCACAGTTCAAAACCTCCCATTCGGTGTGGTGACAATTCGTTCGGGTGGTTATTCGTCCCGGCACAAGCGAAGACCGAGATTGTCGGCGCGGGTGTCGGGGGGATATGCGGCACGGTATGCGCTCCGGCATTCGCCCCCTTTGCTGTTCCAGGCTCCTCCGCGTGCAACGCGGAGGGCGCCGTTCGCCGGCCCCTGCGGATCGATGGTCGGCGAGCGGCCGTAATACTCCGGGTCATACCAATCCCAGCACCACTCCATCACATTGCCGTGCATATCGCAGAGTCCCCAGGCATTGGGAGGATACTGGCCCACTTCCACGGGTTGCGAGCTCTCAAAATTCGCCTGGTCTCCGGTTAGAGAATCTCCAAACGAGAAATCGGAGTCGGTCCCGGCCCGGCAGGCATATTCCCACTCGGCTTCTGTCGGAAGGCGGAATGTCCCCACGCCGCGCCGGCTCATCCGGTCAACAAACTCCTGGCAATCAATCCAGGAAACATTAACAACGGGCATATTGTCTTCTTTCCGGGGAGAGGGTGGAGCGCCCATTTCTTCCTGCCATTGTTTGTTGGTGATTTCGGTTTTGCCGATCCAGAAGCCATTCGATATCCGTACACGGTGAGCCGGTTTCTCATGCTGGTCAAAGATCTCCGTACCCATCACGAAAGTCCCCGGCGGGATATGAACAAAAACGATACCCGCAAACGTTTTTTCTTCCAGGACCTCACTCATCGTCGGCGTCGGTTTCGGTTTTACAGTTTCCGAGGGCGATTCGGAAGGCGCGCCGGGCGCGTTCTGAAATGTTCTCCAATAGGCGTTCGGACCGAATCGCAGGCGGCCCCGTGAGATGGGACCGTTTTCAAAATACAATGTTGCCTCTGTCAGCAGAAGCATGATGATGGGAACAGCAATCCAGACAATCCAATGGAGGACACCGAGTTTCCAGGATCTATCGGTGACGGCAACAGGACCGCTCGGCATGTCCGGGAAAGTCGGAGGAGAAACCCCGGCCCCCATTCGGACAACCAGCCAGGCGCACAGCACGCACGTGATCCAGAATGTGCATTCGACCCAAACACGCATCAGATATTTCATTTCGACAAAGTTGAGCATGAATGCGCCGACCAGGGTCACGGTCAGATAAAACAGGTAGAGAAGCTGGCCTGTGCCGAAATCGGTGGCGGGAATGAATGCCAACGGGCTGCGGCGATTTCGGAAAACGGCGTAGATCACCAGAGCGCACAAGAGAATAAAGATCAGATCGTACCAGGCCCTGGCCGAGAAACCGAACAACAAGTCATGACTGATGATATCCTGGTTCTCGATCCATCGATCGATATTCTTGTGCAGGTTGAACCACAGAATGGGAACCAGCAGACCGAGTGTGGATAGTTCGTTCAGTTTGCGCTCATCGGTATCTTCCTCCGGGGGAGGCAAGCGCCCTCGCAGAAGCCTGAGAATCCCGAAGGCCACGCCCAGTCCCATGAGCAATCCGAAACCTTGCTCCGTGGTTTTCCATCCGCCAAGCAGCTTCAGAGAGACGCTGTTCGCAATCGGTCCCCAAGCGGCTGTGAAGGGAATCCGAATAAAGTTCGCAAGGGTGAATCCGAATCCCCCGGCGAGTGTGCAGTACGACATAAAGAGCCGTCCCGCGCGGTGTTTGCGCCAGGTCAGGTAACCGAACATTGTGAAGAAAACACCGAGAGTGCCCGCCCAGTTCTCTCCCCGGTGCGGCGGCGCAAGGGGAAGTCCGATCAAGAGCATAAAAAAGGCGGCCGAGATCAGCCAGCCCGCGGAAATCAGCATTATCAACCGACATGCCTCCCGCTTTCCAGGTGAAAACACCCAGTAAAGCGCGGCGGTGATCAGCGCTGTGGATGCGGTCATCCAGTCTACTTTGGCGGTTCCCATCACTTTCTGGAATCCGCGAAGGCTCTCGGCATAATTCCGGTGAAACTCAGGGGACATCCAGCGTGCCACCCAGTCCGGCGAGAAGCGGAAAAACCACTCGACAAGAATCCAGACAACATAAACGACAACAATCGGCCCGATGAACTTCTCCAGGCGGGATCGTTTCTCTGTCAGGGAGAGAATCAGGATCGAACCGCCGATCCCCGCCCAGATTCCGCCGAGCAGAAACAAAACACCGTAAGAATACAGGACATCCGGAAATGAGTCGGAGTGGGCATAAAAAACCGAATGCTCCATATAGCTGAATTGACCGCCGAATGCCCAGCCCACCGCGCTGAAGAAGCCCACCACGGCGCAACGCTTATACCAGTCCGGGCGGCCCGAGGCGAGGCATAACGCTATCGCCATCAGGGCGGCGGCAACCATAGCTCCGGCCTCATGCCCGTACTCGCCGCGAAACCCCCACCCGTACGACATCGTGAGCGCGGAAAGAAGGCAAAGCGCAAAAGGGCTGAAAGCCAACCGGCAATTCGTCAATGATCGGTTCTCATCCATCGAACGATCCTGCCTTTCCCCGTTTTGTCCTACATTTTCTTCACGAGATTATGCTTTACAGCAAGAAAGTCTTTCCGGCAAGATTCCTTTACGTTCCGGCCCGTACCATAATCCCTCTTTTGAAAGAGATCCATCGGACCGGAACCGTGTTGTTTTGTAAGCCACCCGGTATTTGAGGTTGTTTCGGGCACACTCTATCATTTGCGAGTTTCTTTGCTCAGAACTTCCGTGGCGCTTTCCCGTTCTTCTCCGTTGAGGCTCTCCACTTTCCAAGAAATCTTTAAATCGTTTTTTTTGACTTTGGGAGTACTCGTCCATTCCGGGCGGGGCATCGGAATGTGGTAATATAAGTGGGGATATGGTCCCGCGAATCCGCCCAGGTAGGAGTATCGAAATGAACTCTATTCCGAAACGGTTGGTCGTTGCATTCCTGCTTGCGATGTTCGCAACAGTGATCGGAGGTCGGTGGGTGGCCGACTGGCGGGAAAAAGTCGTGGATGGCGCCATGCGTGGAGACCTGCTTACCCAAGCGGAGGCTATCGCTCGGGTGATCAATCCCGAATGGGTGAAATCTCTGTCTTTCTCGGAAGCGGATAAAACGAATCCTGTTTATCGGCGTCTGTGCAGCCAAATGAAGGCATACGCAGAGGCGATCGGATTCCGCAGTCTTTACAGCATGGCCCTGCGCGATGGAAACATTGTCTTTGGGCCGGAAAGCCTCGATGAAGGTGATCCATGGGCCTCTCCGCCGGGAACGGTCTATAAAGAACCCTCCGAATTGGATTTTCAAATCTTCGAAACCGGAATCCCGTCGGTGCAAGGCCCTGTGACGGATGAATACGGGACCTTTGTTTCCGCGCAGGCGCCGGTGCTTGATCCCGATACGAATGAGGTTCTTCTCGTTATCGGGATAGATGTTGAAGCCGGGGAATGGCAGCGAGCGATTGACAATGCGCGACGCACTCCCATTCTTTTCACTCTGGCGCTTGGATTGACTCTCCTGGGTGGCATTGCGACGCTGTTTTTGCGGGATCGGTTTCCGGCCAGGCATCGGTTGCATTACACGGAAGCGTGCCTGACTGCCGCATTGGGCATTCTGTTGACAGGAATCGCGGCGTGGGCGCTTCACCAGGATCAGGTGAGTTCCAGAAGGGAGGTGTTCAAGCCGCTGGCCTTTGCGGAGATGGTCAATGTTCGGGGAGCCCTCGATGAAATCCGAGCCTGCATGACTCAAATCAGCGGTTTTTTCGAGGCTGATGAGCATGTCGATCGTCGGGCGTTTCACTCCTATACTCGTTTGCTTGTGCGAAACCGGAATCTCCAAGCCCTTATGTGGATTCCCGTTGTTCCTGCACATTCCAGAGAGAATTGGGAAAGGGAAATCCGGGAGGAAGGATTTCCGGAATTTGTTATTTATGAGAAGGGAGACAATGGCGAATTCCTGCCTGCACCGGGACGGGATTTTTATTACCCGGTTTTATATGTGGAACCGATGCAGGGGAATGAGCGTGTACTGGGCTGTGATTTCCGCTCCGATCCACGCTATCGCACCGCCATGGAGGAGGCCGCCGGGACCGGACTACCCGTCATCATAGAATCCACGGAGTCGTTCCAGGCGACCGGGGGACTCAAGACGCTGTTTCTTTTTTATCCCATTTATTCTCAGTCGTCCAAGGTGAGCGGGGAGGCAAGTTCCGACACGGCGTCTTCCTCTCTGCGCGGATTTGTCCTTGGGGTGATCTGTCCGCAGGACATGCTGACTCGTGTTCTGAATCCGTTCGACCGTGAGGATGTACACACGATTGTGGACTTGCTGGAGGCGCAGCCGGGCATTCCGCCCCGGTTCCTGGCTTCCTCATTGCGCAAACATGCTGAGATTCATCGGGTCCCCGGGGAAATACCGCAACCAAAGTATACGGATTTTTCGATGATTTACCCGCTGTTGGTTTTCAACGACACCTATCTCCTGGTGGTTTATCCGACGCCGACGTTTTTCGAGGCGAATCCGGCGCGGGCCGGATGGGTGGCGGGCCTCATGGGAATGTTTATTACGGTGGTGCTGACTGTCTTCGGCCTCTTCCTGAGCAATCGTCGCGCGGAACTGGAGAGACAGGTATCGGTGCGCACGGCGGAACTGCAGGAAGCACAGCAAAGGTTTCACACCATCCTGGATGTTACAGGGACAAGGATCATCATCATCGATTCCGAACATAACCTTCAGTATGTCGATCCGGGCTGGCAGAGGGATCGGGGCGATCCGACCGGTCGAAAGTGTTATGAGTATTTCATGGGGCAGGACAAGCCGTGCGAGGACTGCCTGGCTGCCCGTGCCCTGGAAACAGGGCAGGTTCTTGTCGAGGAGGGACCTTTGACACCGGAGAACAAGCGCATTTTCGAGGTGCACCGGATTCCGTTCCAGGATCAGAACGGACGCCGGTTGGTTGCCGAATTCAGTGTGGATATCGACAGGCGCAAACGGGCGGAAGAGGCTCTCCGGGATTCGCAACGACAGCTATTGGATATTTTTAACTTCTTGCCGGACGCGACATTCGTCATCGATACAAATAGAACCGTGGTGGCGTGGAATCGGGCAATTGAAGAGATGACCGGAGTTAAAGCCAAAGACATTCTGGGGAAAGGCGACTACGAATACGCGCTGCCGTTCTATGGGATTCGGAGACCGATTCTGATTGATCTGATATTAGAACCCAACGAAGATATTAAGAAACGATACCACTTCGTCAGGCGAGAAGGCGATATCCTTCTGGCGCAAGCCGATGTTCAGATACGGGGGGAAACACTCGCTCTCTGGATTATTGCCAAACCTCTGTATAACAGCCACGGTGATGTGGTGGGGGCCATTGAGTGCATTCGGGATATTACCGAGAGCGAGCAGGCCCGGATTGCACTGCACAAAAGTGAGGCGCGGGTCAGAAGAAAACTGGCGGCCATTCTTGATCCCGAAGGCGACATCGGAACGCTGGAACTGAGCGATATTCTCGATGTTGAGGCGCTTCAAGCGGTGATGGAGGAATTCTATCGGGTTACACGGTTCTCCACGGCGATCATCGATGTTCAAGGAAGAGTTCTGGTATCTTCCGGTTGGCAGGATATCTGCACAAAGTATCATCGGATTCACCCGGAGACCCTGCGGAATTGCATTGAGAGTGACACCGCTCTGACAAAAGGCGTACCGGAGGGGACCTATAAGCTCTACCAGTGCAAGAACGGTTTGTGGGACGTGTCTACACCCATTGTTGTCGGGGGCAATCATGTGGGAAATCTGTTTCTTGGACAGTTCTTGTTCGAGGGGGAAGCGCTGGATATAGAACTATTCCGCAGCAAGGCACGTCAATATGGATTTGATGAGAAGGAGTATCTTGCCGCGCTGGACAGAGTTCCACGCTGGAACCGAGAGACAGTCGATGCGGTTATGGCGTTCTATACGAAGTTCACCGTAATGATCTCTCGTTTGAGCTACGGTAACGTCAAACTGGCTCGGACGCTCGCAGAACGGGATCAACTGCTCAATGCCCTGCTCGAAGGTGAAACGATGTTGAGCGATGCGCAGGAGATGGCGGGTATGGGATCGTTCGTCTGGGACTTGCAAACCGATCGTGTGGAGTACTCCCGGAATGCGCTTGCGCTGGCGGGAGCCTCGCAGGGGGCATTCGCCAGTCGGATGGATCGCATCGTGCGGGGACTGGTCCATCCCGACGACCAGGCGCGTGTGAACGAAGAAATCCGGAAGATGCTGGAAGAGAGGGAAACCTGGCCCATCGAGTTTCGCATCGTTCGCCCCGATGGTCAGGAACGGATTTGGCAGGCCCGTTTACGTTTCATAACGGATGAGTCGGGCAAACCGATCAAGTGTGTCGGATTACAGTTGGACATTACGGAGCGCAAAGAGGCGGAAAAAGAAACGGAGAAGTTGCAAGCCCAGCTGTTTCAGGCGCAGAAAATGGAATCCGTCGGACGCCTGGCTGGAGGGGTGGCTCACGACTTCAACAACATGCTTCAGGCCATTTTCGGATATACGGACATGGCGCTGGATCAGGTGAATCCAGAACATCCGCTTTACAGCAGTCTTCGGGGCATCCAGAAAGCCGCACAGCGTTCCGCCAATCTTACCCGCCAGTTGCTTGCCTTTGCGCGCAAACAAACTGTCAACCCCCGTATCCTGGACCTGAATGATGCCGTGACGGGCATGTTGAAAATGCTTCGGCGACTGATCGGGGAGAACATCGAGCTGACCTGGTTGCCCGCAGATACCCCCTGCAACGTGAAAATAGATCCGTCCCAAATTGACCAGATCCTCGCCAATCTAACCGTCAATGCCCGCGATGCCATCAGGGGTGTCGGTCGGATTACCATCGAAACCAGCCAGTTCGTTTTCGATGAAGCCTATTGCGCGACCCATGAAGGTACGAAGCCCGGCAAGTACATACTTTTGACTGTCAGCGATACCGGCTGCGGCATGGATAAGGAAACGCTGTCCCATGTCTTCGAGCCTTTCTTTACGACCAAAGAAGTAGGCGAGGGAACCGGTCTGGGGCTGGCCACCGTGTATGGAACCGTGAAACAGAACGACGGCTTTATCGAGGTGTATAGTGAGCCGGGGCGCGGGACAACCTTTAAAATCTACCTGCCTCACTATGAGAAAGACAGCGCTGTTGAATCGGCGGCCCCCTCCCTTCAAACGCCGCCGGGAGGAAAAGAAACAGTGCTTATCGTGGAAGACGATGAGGCCATTTTGAGCATGGCCGCCGATATCCTTGAACGTCTGGGGTATACGGTTCTAAGCGCCGGCTCTCCTCAACAGGCGATTCAACTGGTCGAGCATCACACCGGAACCATTCATCTACTTGTTACCGATGTCGTGATGCCGCAGATGAACGGGAGAGTGTTAGCCAAACACCTTTTGTCTCTCAAACCCGGTCTCAAGTGCCTGTTTATGTCCGGCTACACAGCCGATATTATTTCGCCTCGTGGAGTGCTGGAGGAAGGTGTGCGGTTTATCGAAAAGCCGTTTTCCATTTACAGTTTGGCAAAACGGGTCCGCGAAGCGCTGGAAAGCTGACCGGGTTTCTCGTTGCGCCTCGCAGGGGGAGGGAAGAGGGTGACAGAACGGTCACCCTAAAAATTAAACTTGTCTATATTGTCTTTCGTGAAGATCAGCGGCGGGCCGAGCAAGACCTCATCCTCGTTAACTGTAATTGTGCCGAGCCGTCCGGCCTGAATCGTCCCGGGAGCCAGTTTGCCCTCATACAGAAGTTTCGCCGCATGGACTGTGAGATACCCCAAGTCCACCGGGTTCCAGAGAATGAATTTCTGACAGACCCCGGTTTTCACGTATTCGCGCATCTGTTCGGGCAGGGAGAGTCCGGTAACAAAGACCTTGCCGGTCATGCCGGATTGTTTGACCGCTTCCGCCGCACCGGGGAGCGAAACCGAGGTGATCCCGAACAGGCCTTTCAGGTTGGGGTACGCTTTCATAACATCCTGCGAGCGCTCAAATGCCATCTGGTGGTCTTCCTCGGATGCCCGAATGTCCACAATGGACATGCCGGGGTATTTCCGAATATGCTCGCGCATCCGTTCGATCCAGGCGTTTTGATTCTGCGCGGTCAGAGAGCCGGTGATAATGGCGGTCTCTCCCGCACCACCGATCCCCTCGGCCATCACATCGATCAACGCCTTCCCGATATCGTTGTATGTGGCCTGGTTGATAAAAAAGTCGCGGCTGTCCCGGGCGGCATCGGCATCCCAGGCCAGAACCTTGATACCGCGCTCCCGCGCTTTTCGGAGGGCCGGTGCGACGGCATCCGGATCATTGGGGGCAACGGCAATCACATTGAATCCGCGCGCAATCCAGATATCGATCATCTCGGACTGCCGAGCCGGATCGTTAATAATGGGACCATCGTATTCCACGGTAAGTCCGAGTTCCTCTGCGGCCTTTTTTACCCCGATCTCGCAAGCATTGAAATAGGGGATGCCCACCAGTTTCGGCATGACCCCGATCAGCGGCCCTTCTGTTTTCTCGGCGGCTTTGCGACCACAGGAGAAAACTCCGGCACACACCAGCACGAGAATCAGCGCCCATTTAGCCTGTTTCATCGAATCATACCTCGTTTCCTCAAACTCGCCCTTCCGGGGACATCCCTGCCCAATTCAGGAATCGGAATACCGTCCGCTGGGTTTCCCGGATAGCCTGACACAAGTACACTATAAGTATGAATGAACCTGTGAAAGAACAACAGCCATCCGGCCAGGATGCGCCGACCATCCGCCTGAACAACCAGGCTCTCGCGGTGGATGTCAACCTGGTAACAGGTCGATTTCGAGTACGCGATCTGGTGACCGGTGTTATTTGGAAAATGGACCCGTACATTCCCGAATCGGGCCGACTGGTTTTTTCCATGCAGGAGGAGACCTTGCCGCACAAGACCTACCTGCTGGGCAAGAAAGGAAAACGCGGAGTCCAATTCCGGCACAAATCTTCTTTTGTCCGCTCTGGGATTGAGGATGATTATTCTTCCCTCACGCTGGAGGGTCCGCTGGGAGACGACAAGGAAACCCTGGTCGAAATTGAGTTCCTCTTGTCGGAGGCATTTCCAACTCTGGATTTCTTTCTTCGTGTTTCGGGAAACAGTAAAAACCGCTTGGAACAGATCGGTTTTCCAACCGGCCTTGCGATTACCACAGAGGAATCCGGCTCGATAATCGTGCCTCAGTCGAGCAGCCAGTTCCTGAAAGAAAACACGGATGAGATCGTGGAGAGTTTTCAATCGATGCACCCCGCGCGGGGCCGGTCGCGCCACGAGTTTTCTTTCTTTGCCATGACCAAGCAATCTCGAACGGGGCGGGAGTCGGGCTGCCTGGGATTTCTCGATTGCCTTCATGCCGAACTGGATGTGCGGTCGGATGAGACATTATCCGTTGCAACTCCCGGCACACGGAATGTCCGTGCTGCTCTCGATAACGGCAACCTCGATTACCGCTTCCAGTATCGTTTCATCCCGAATGTGACCGATGAAGCGATTGCCTGGCTGTGCCGGGAGCATTTACGGGAAATGATGGGGTAGAAATTAGTAGTTGCATTATGCCGCCGCCTGTAGTATGATTTGGTCATGTTCCGGAGAAATTGAAGGGAAAAGGCAATGGAAAATATGTCCTTTGTGTTGTACGTGTTGCTCCAGTGGACGCTATTTATCTTGATTTTCCTTGGTGCCTGCTACCTGATTAACAACGCGATCCGTAACGAAATCCGCAAGATTATCCGAGAAGAGGGCAAGAAACTGCTCTCTGAGAAGCGTGAGGATTGACACGCGGGGCAATAAGCTTGTAGTACCATCATGCCGCCTGCGGCATGATTCGGTCGATATCAGGAATAAGCGTGAAGGGAGAAAACCATGAAGCTCGCCGAGGTTCTTTGCCTTCTATTGCCTGGGATGTTCCAACCCCCGGGCATCTATGAGATCGTATTCTTGCTGGTTATCTACCCCCTCATGCTCTTCATTCCCTGCTGCGTTCTCTACTACCTGATCCGCCTTGCGGTTCGACATGGCATCCGTGACGTAATTCGGGAGCAAGGGAAGATGCCGTTGCCGGAGAAGCGTGAGGATTGACAAAGGGTGAGAAAAACCCTCACCCCGGCCCTCTCCCGGCGGGAGAGGGGGAAACACCGTCGGGGGCAAGATGCCCCCGCTCCTATTTCATTATCGCCTCTTGCCGTCATTCCGGCGGAAGCCGGAATCCAGGCCATATTCGGTTGAATAACGCCGCATTTTCATCCCCCGTTCACGTCCTTTCGGGACTCCTGTATGCTCTTGCATTGACCGTCAAACCTCCACGCAACGGTTCTGAAATCTTCGCGTCAAAAACCAAGGAGATAAAACCATGGAAATCACTCGACGTACCGTACTCAAAGGAATCGGCGCAGGAATGCTTGCATCCGGTTTCCTTACGGCGCTTCAACAAACGCACGCCGCGGAAGGTCCCGCCGGTGTCAAAGTCGGAATGTGCGACTGGAACCTGGGGGGATCGTGCAATCCTGAACTGATCCCGAAAGCCAAAGAAGCCCACCTGGATGGGATTCAGGTCAGTGTCGGCTTGAACGCCAACAATATTCCACTGCGCAAGCCGGAAGTCCGGGATCGGTATCTGGCGCTGGGCAAGGAATACGGCATCGAGTTCTGCTCGGTGGCCGCCGGGGGGATTCTAAACGCCATCCCACTGGCGTCGGAACCGCAATCTGCGATGTATGTCCTGGACGCCATTGAGGCGGCCAAAGCGCTGGGAAGCTCCTGTACATTGCTCGCTTTTTTCGGAGAGGGCGACCTGCGACTTCCCTATCCCGGCGGATACTACGGAACCGGCGAGGGATATCGGAACATCCGCAAAGATCCTGTATGGAAAGAGTGGGAATTGGATACATTGAAGGTTCGGCGGCTTGTGGATTTTCTTCGGCAGATTGTTCCCCGCGCAGAGGATGCCGGGGTGATTCTCGGGTTGGAGAATACCCTGTCGGCGGCCCAGAATCTGGACATTATTGACCGTGCAGGCGGTTCCCCGATGATTCAGGTTTACTACGATGTCGGCAATTCGACGGGAGGCGGCTACGATGTGCCCGCGGAGATCCACCTGCTCGGCAAGGACCGGATTTGCGAGGTCCACCTGAAAGACTCGAAAACCCGCGTATTTGGAGTTCCGGATGCCCAGGTCGATATGGCCGCCTGCGCGAAGGCGTTCAAGGAAATCGGATACAGCAAGTGGTATGTCCTGGAGACCAGCGGGCGGGACAAGCAGTTCCTTCCCGACACCCAGGCCAACGTCGCATTCACAAAGAAACTGTTTGGTTGAGTCGATAGAAAGGGAACAATGAAGTGAGCGATCCGATTCGAGTTACGGTATGGAATGAATACCGGCATGAGAAAGTATCCCCGGAAATCGCCGCCATTTATCCGAAAGGCATTCATGGCGCAATTGCCGATTACCTGCGAGACCGTCGCGGGATGAAAGTCTGCACGGCGACACTGGATGAGCCGGACCACGGCCTGACCGAGGCGGCGCTGGCGGATACGGATGTGCTGATCTGGTGGGGACACACGGCGCACGATGCCGTGAAGGACGAAGTTGTCGAAAGAGTCCACAAGCGCGTATTGAACGGCATAGGCCTGATCGCGCTGCATTCCGCGCATTTTTCGAAGATTTTCCGCAAATTGATGGGAACGACCTGCGAACTCAAATGGCGCGAGGCCGCCGAAAAAGAGCGCCTGTGGGTAATCGAACCGAGCCATCCCATTGTCAAAGGTCTGGGCGAATATATCGAACTGGAACATACCGAGATGTACGGCGAACGGTTTGACGTTCCACCGCCGGACGTGCTGGTTTTCGTGAGCTGGTTCGAGGGCGGAGAGGTGTTCCGAAGCGGGTGTGTCTATTACCGGTCGCGCGGCAAGGTGTTCTATTTTCGTCCCGGCCACGAGACCTATCCGATTTATCACAATCCTCAAGTCTTACAGGTCATCGGAAACGCGGCGGAATGGCTCGCACCTGTCGAATGCCCCAAGCCGACATACGGAAACGTACAGCCGCTGGAGAAAATTGGGGAGAAGTAAGACAGCGGCGCGGCAGCCCCACCCTCATTCATCCTGCCTGCTCCGGCAAGGGCCGGAAATCCACGAAAAAATCTGAACCGTGATTCGTACGATTATAGGATGAAGAAAAAGGAATCAGGGTAATCCTTCAATCAGGCGAATCAGGGTTCAGACAATCCGATCCGGCAAAGGCCGGAATCCAGGTCATTAAACCAACAGCGGCGGGATTTCATTGAAATCCCGCCGCTGCATTCTTCATTGAATCAATGGCGACTTACAACTTCTGGAAAGTAATTCTGGCCTTTCCTTGTGTCTGTTTCTCGCCAAAGATCTCCACCTTGTAGACACCCGTCGCCGGAATCTGGAAGAGCCTGATCTGGGCATCATCCTCCGGCGCCGTGAAGGCATTCAGGCTTGTCGCGAGAAGCGTACCATCCGGGCCGTACAGGCGAACAGCAGGATCAAGCGATCCCTTGAAGTCGTCCACACCGATTGTGACCAACTGGCCTGCAGTACCCGCGAAGGTAAACCACTCGGACTCACCCGCATACACCCAAGTCTCATTGCCGCTTCCGGCTTTCAGAGTGGGCGGAACATACGCACCGGCGCGGTACTCAAGACGGTATGGACCTGCCGTCATATCCGGGCCGCCACTGACCTCGATCGTTCCGGCTGTCAGGGTCGTGGTAATGCAGGCATCATCATTCAGACCCCTGTTGTTGTCGGTGGCTACCTGCTCCCCGGCGCCGTTCAGCAGCCTCAGGAACGGATCAAGCGTACCGCCGGCATTGAACAACGGATCGAAATCATCCAGGTAGAAGGTGATCTCACCTCCACCGGAATTGGTGAACACGTAGCGATCGACCTGTCCGGCCAGTGTGATACTGCCTGAGATCATCTCACCCGAAGCGATCAGGCGCTCGTTGATGACATTAGAGGCAAGCATCAACACATACTGTCCCACGCCTGCCGTCCCAGGTGCGGCGCTTACGCCGATGGTGTAAATACCGGCGATGGTGGCCGGGCCGACAATAATCAGGCAATCATCATCCGGTCCGCTGTCATTGTCCATCACGGAGGTAAATCCATCCGGACCCTGCAATGTCAGGAACGGATCGAGTGCGCTTCCCGAATCGGTCAACGCCACCTTGATGAAGTCGCCAACCTGGGCATAGAAAGTATAGAGGTGGATCTCGGTCAGGTTTGCAATCTGACCTTCTACCCGTTGCCCAAACGAGATCATTGTAATCGGTTCGCCAACCACCTCGGGAACAGCCGAGACCGAGAAGCGACCGAAGGTTCCACTCTGGCCGCGAACGACCAGACGATACTTTCCGGCTGGAGCATTCTCCAGAGCGATCATGGCATCATCACCCTCGCCGCCATCGTCATCGGAGACCTGGCGACCATCCGGCAGAGTCAATGTTCCAGCCGGATCCAACTCGCCACCGAAGTCACCGATAGTCACTGTCAACGGGCCACCATTCGTATAGGTGAAGTCGATATTGACCGTATAACCCGCTGCCCAAATCAAGCCTTCCGTGGAGAACGGAACGAACAGCGCGATACCGGGCGTCGGTGTCGCTGTCGGCGGCAGGGTCGGTGTCGGAACAAGCGTTGGAGTCGGAACCAGCGTCGGCGTTGACGTTGGAATGGCTGTCGGCGTTTCAACCGGGGTTGCCGTGGCCGTCTCCACCGGGGTCGCCGTGGGGGTTTCCATCGGTGTCGCGGTCGGTGATTCCGTGGGTCGCGGCGTTACCGTGGGGGTATGGGTCGGAACCGGTGTGGCCGTCGCAGTTTCCACCGGTGTAGCAGTCGGACTCTCCACTGGGGTTGCGGTCGGAGATTCCACCGGGGTTGCCGTTGGGGTTTCCATCGGCGTCGCGGTCGGCGATTCCGTGGGTCGCGGTGTCATCGTGGGGGTATTGGTCGCAACCGGCGTGGCCGTCGCAGTTTCCACCGGTGTAGCAGTCGGACTCTCCACTGGGGTTGCTGTCGGAGATTCCACCGGGGTTGCCGTTGGGGTTTCCATCGGCGTCGCGGTCGGCGATTCTGTGGGTCGCGGTGTCATCGTGGGGGTATCGGTCGCAACCGGTGTGGCAGTCGGACTCTCTACCGGGGTTGCCGTCGGCGATTCAATTGGCGTCGCGGTCGGGCTTTCCGGGGTTGCGGTCGGAGATTCCATTGGCGTCGCGGTCGGCGATTCTGTGGGTCGCGGCGTCATTGTGGGGGTATCGGTCGGCGCAGCTGTTGGAGTCTCTACGGGAGTGGCTGTCGGCGTTTCGGGTCCCGCAGAAACCACTGTGATTTGACCACCTGGAGCCACCAATCCTGCAGGTTGTGTAACAACAAAACTGAGAGAAGTTGCACCGGCGGGCGCCGTCTGATTGATTGCCAGGGTCAGTGTGACGACGGTTCCCGGTCCGGCAGGCATCGAGGCAATAAGTCCGGTTCCCATAATGCGAAATACACCATTGGAAACGACTTCCGCTTTTTTCACTTCGAGGGGGGACAGTGATGGGCCGATTGTGGAACTGACCACAGAAAGAACAGCGGGATCGAAGTTCATATCGACCTGGAATCCGCGAATCCCCGAACCGTCACTAATATCGATCGTAATTGTGACCTGCTCGCCGGGAGCGCCTTCCAGGTCTCCGTTAATCGTCAATGTGGGGCTTTGAGCCGGCCGGAAAAAGTCGAAGAATCCACCTCGATCGGCGGACGCAATCAGGGTTCCTTTGGCTGCCCCTTTGCCGACACCACCCTCAAAAATGTAATCGAACAAGAACACGACATCGTTCACATCGGTCGTGCCGCTGGCATCAAAATCCCATACCGCTGGAGAGTGTCCGGCAAAAATGTTGTCAAACAGCGCAATAACGTCATTCACGTCAACCTGTCCGCTGTCGTCAACATCATAATCCAGCGCGACTTCGCCACGGACCGTGGCGCTGACCCCACTTCCCATGGTCACGCCAAGATTGTTGTTCTCAAAATCAAAGGCAATTCGTCGCGGGGTCAGGGTGACCGTCTCGCCGCCAGTACCCGCGATGACATTCAGGGTCCCCAGCGAGATTTGACTGGAGGCATCCACGCCTGAAATGTTCCCCATGAGGGCTACACTGATTCGTAACCCATTGTCCGGCAAGAACATAACGTTCGTGAACGGCGTCCCGCCAACAGACGCATCGGTTAATGTCTGGCTCGGCACAAAAGCGTCCTGTTCCGGGATAGACAGGGTTCCCGTAACAGTAAGGTCCAGTTCAAAAACCGCGACACCGGTCGGCCCGGTCAAAGACACGGTCACTGGAAGCGTTTCCCCTGCTCCTAACTCCGTCACGGTGGAGCTCAACGAAACCTGTGCCCCGGCCAAACCGGGCAAAACCACCATTGGACAAAGAGCGACGATGAAAAATGTGGATATTCTCGAGACCTTACGCATCGGATCCTCCAGTCTGATCAATATAGTACCCGACTCAACAGTCGTATTCCTACACCTATAAACACAAAACGTCAACGGATTATATCAGAGAAACACACCAAAGATCAACCAAAGAACCAAGTTTTTTTGATTTTTTCCATCCCAGAACACACATCGATGGAATACAATTCTTTCATTCGAGAGAAAGTGTGGCGTTTTCACCACGCTCTGCGCAAAAAAGAGCGGGCCGGATGTAACCGGCCCGCTCGAAGTTCACACCAATTCGAAAATCACATCTTGACGAAGCCGATGACCGCGGGTCCAAAAGTGGGTGTGCGTGTCTTTCCGGCATCCTCGCCAAAAACATGAAGAGCGTACATTCCGGTCGCGGGAAGCGGGAACAGTGAAATTTCCGCATCATCGTCATTTTTAAATCCGTTCAGGCATTCCACTACCAGGCTGCGATCGGGACCATACAGCCGAAAGGCCGGGTCCAACGCCCCGCAAAGGTCACTGACTGTAATGCTGATCATCTGCCCCGCCGTTCCCGTGAAAACAAAGACTTCCGGTTGCCCCGCAAAAACATAAGTGCGGGTTGTTCCGATCTTGATCTCCGGCGCGGTATATGACCCGACTTGATAA
>Ga0116148_1000359_pt1 | contig 57632 bp, 42 predicted proteins | sample AD_UKC055_MetaG_FD_89786 | JGI IMG/M metagenome (GOLD analysis project Ga0116148, IMG submission 89786) | Active sludge microbial communities of municipal wastewater-treating anaerobic digesters from USA - AD_UKC055_MetaG | ecosystem: Engineered > Bioreactor > Anaerobic > Digestate | place: USA...
CAGTACCGCGCGATGGGCGACCAGAAGCACGCCCTGCTGGACCTCTACCACGTGCTGCTGCACAACGGCTCGACGCACGAGGGGTTCGAGAACCTGGTCGTGCCCTGGTCCACCCGCACGCCGGCTGCGAGCTGTCCGCCCCTGCACGCCTGGGCTGCCGCCAAGACCGCCCTGTTCATCCGCAATATGATGGTGTGCGAGCAGGGCGGGCAGGCCGGGCTCGACGAAAGCCAACGCGACCTGTACCTGTACTCGCTGCTCTCGCCGGCGTGGACCCAGGCGGGCCAGCAGGTCGCGATCCGCGGCGCCCCCACGGAGATGGGCGTCGTCTCCAGCACGCTCACGTTCACCGACGCGGGCGCCGAACTCACCGTGCAGCCGAAGTTTCACCGCCCGCCGCGGCACATCGTGGTCCGCGTGCCGTACTGGGTCGAACTGGAGGGCTTCACGTCCGATGCCGCGCAAGCGTCAGCCGGCGACGGACGGCTTGTCTTTTCTCCGGACGTCACCAAGGCCTCGATCCGCTGGCGCCCCAGGCCCCACGCCCACGATCGCAACTACCAGGACATCCTGGCCGGCTACCGCGGCGAGTACGGGCACGTGAGCGACGGCAACTACGACCCAGCCCGCGCGGGCAAGGTCTTCCTGCTGGACGACGAGAAGAACCACGCCCCCGAGCCGCTGAGCTTCGACCTGGTCCGCCGGGCGTTCCTGGCCGAGTACAGCCGCCGCTATGCCGCTTACCTGGCCGCCGGAGGAAAGCCCTACCCGGTCGAGCCGCCACCGCTGCTGACGGCCGCCCAGCGGCGAGAGGCGTTCGTCCGCCAGTTCGCCCAGGTCGATCCGTCGAGCTGGACGCCCAGGAAGCTCGGCATCGCTTACGGCAAGCCGGCGACCGCGTCGGCTTCGCTGTCGAGTCATCCGCCCCGCCTGGCCGTCGACGGCGTGGCCGACAACCTCCAGTCGAGTTGGCAGACCGACCCCTACCCCGCCTGGCTCCAGATCGACCTGGAGAAGCCCGCGAAGATCGACCGCGTCCACGTCTTCCCCTACTGGGGCGGCGGGCGGTTCTACCGCTACACGGTGGAGGTGAGCGCCGACGGCAAAGAATGGAAGCGTGTCGCCGACCTGAGTGACAACCGCAAGCCCGCCACGCCGCAGGGCGACCTGCACAAGTTGGCTCCGCTCCAGGCACGCTATGTCCGGGTGAACATGCTCTACCACAGCCTCAACCGAGGCGTGCACCTTGTGGAGGTCCGCGTCTTCGAGGCGCCATGAGGGCTTCGCAAGTGGGCAGTTGGGATGTTTAAGGTTAAGACCCCAGCGGCTCCTGTAGCCGGAGCCAGTCTTCCAACTCCGCCACATCGTGGTTTGCCGCAAACTCGCGGATGAAACCCAGCGCGGTTCGTGGATGGTCTCCTTCGGGAGAGCAGTAAGCTTCATCCAGTCCTTTGGCGAAGCCCAGCGGTATGTCAAATGAATGCCATTGGCCTTCTCTATCGACGGCGAAGAAACGATCGCGGGCTGCCCGGATGTCAGGAGTATTCGGAACCGACTCGGGCTCTTGGTGGTTCTCATCCCACAGGAGCAGGTCCCCTTTGTCGTCGAAAACCTGCTGATTCGGGTACACCGGATGAAGGTACACTCTGTCCTTGCTCCTGATGTGCAGAATGACCAGGTTCCACTCGTGGTCCGTGCGGAACTCGGCGACCCCATCGCCCTCGGAAGGGAACACCCACCATCGTGGTCCGCCCCGCTCGGGATGCGAGCAATATCGGTTGGCAAAGGGCGGGCGCGGCGGAATCGTTGGCGGGGGCGCCTCATATCCACATTCACACATGCGCCAGACCACCAAGAGTGCGATTGCCGGGAGTGAAATCCCCATTGTCCAGGCCAGGCCCCTGACTGCCCGCTGTTCCGTGTTCGACACGATCATGCCTTTCGTCTTCGGCACACGGGATACTCTCTACGAGATTATACAGCCTGTTCTCTCCTACGTCTTGACCCCTTTCACCTCTCCATTCAGTTGGCCGGTGGCATGTCCCACGCCGCACCCCAAGCCCGCTCCTGGCGGGGTCTTCCGCTTGGGGGCGGTACCGCCGACTGGTCTTGGGTAGGAGGGCCACGGTCGTGTTCGAGGCGCCTGACTAGGCCTGCTTGTCGACCACGTTCTCCAGGCTCCAGGCGACGGCCTGGCGGATGCCCTCGTCGTAGCCGAGGGTCGGCTGCCAGTTCAGCTCGCGGCGGGCCTTCTCGGGCGAGAAGAAGCACTTTCGCCCCATGAGCCAGACGGAGTAGCGGGTGACCAGAGGCGGGGTCTTCCGCCCGAACATGTGCCCGAATACCTCCATCCAGAAGGCGGCGTGGTAGGCGACCTTATAGGGCACGCTCTTGGTGACGGGGGGGCAGCCGAGGCAGTCGGCCACGCGGTTGAAGTAGCCCGCCTGCGTGATCTCGCCGTCGCTGGAGAGGTTGTAGATCTCGCCGACGGCCTTGGGGTGGGTGGCGGCGAGGATGCAGCCCTCGGCCTCGTTGGCGGCGTTGGTGAGGTTGAGGCGGTTGGAGCCGTCGCCGAAGATCTTGGCCTTGCCCGCGCGGATGGCGCGGATGAGCCGGGGCATCGACGCGCGGTCCCGCGTGCCGTAGAGCCAGCTCGGCTTGACCACCGTCAGCGGCAGGTCGCCGCGGTTGTGGAACTCCCAGGCGAGCTTCTCGGCCTCGACCTTGGCGCGGCTGTAGTAGCTCCACTTGTGGAGGTTGGCGCCGAGGGGGGCGGACTCGTCGAGGACCAGGCCGGCGCCGTCGGGGTGGCCGTAGGTCGAGATGGAGCTGATCTGGAGGAACCGCCCGACCTTGGCGCGGGCGGCGGAGGCGAGCATGTTCCGCGTGCCCTCGATGGTGACGGCGACGAACCGCTCCCACGGCCCCCAGTCGCCGACCTGGGCGGCGGCGTGGTAGACGGTGGTGACGCCCTTCATGGCCTGTTCGACGCTGGCGGCGTCAGTGACGTCGCCGGGGGCGATCTCGACGCCCCACTCGTCCAGCAGGCGGTGGTCGCTGCCGGGGCGGACCAGCGCGCGGACCGGCTGACCCGCGGCGCGAAGCTGCTCCGCGATGTGGCTTCCCAGCAGACCCGTCGCTCCGGTAACCAGGTTCATGGCGATGTCCTTCCTGTTCATCCGCCGGCTCGGCGGCGGGGGGGATACTGTACGCCCCCGTCGCGGCTGGGTCAAGCGCGGCGCGGGCGCCTGGGGCGCCTGGGGCGTTGACGTCGCGGCCGGCCGGCGGATATGCTCTGGGCCATGCGAGGTCCGCGGGCCGCTACATCTCGGCTCCCCAAGGCCTTCACGCTGGTCGAGCTGCTGGTGGTCGTGGCGATTATCAGCCTGCTGCTGATGATGACCGCGCCCGTGCTTCAGAAGGCGATGCGCCTGACCCGCTCGGCCGTGTGCGGGTCCAACCTGCACCAGATCGGCACGGCCCTTCAATCGTACGTGGCCAAGTGGGCCTGGTACCCGGTGGGGATCGACCAGCACACGATCAACGAGCAGCGGGTGTGGCTCTGGCCGCCGCAACTGCGGGTCTACACGGGCGACGCCAAGGTGATGCGCTGCCCGCAGGCGCCGGACTTCGTCCCGTACGCGGGGGCCATGACGCCGACCCTGTGGACGCCGAAGTACGGCAGCGGCCTGCCCGCGTACTACGGCTACAAGGACGACGAGGTCCGGATTCTCGGGATGTACCAGAAGTTCAGTTACGGCTACAACGTCTGGGGGGCCAACATCGGCGTGGTGCCCAACCCGGGGCTGGGGGTGTATCGGGCCCACGCGAGCTACGGCGAGACTCGGGCCGACCGGGTAGTGCTGCCCCAGGACATGGTCGCGTTTGTGGATTCCTGCCTCACCGACTACTGGAGCGGTTTCTCCGGCATCTACCGCGTGGGGCAGTATCCCAGCGGCATCCACGGCGGCTGCGCGAACTTCCTGTTCTGCGATTCGCACGTCGAGCTGCTGGCCCGCGAGACGATGATGGACATCAACGACCCGGCCGTCAACTGCAGGTGGAACGTCGATCACGAGCGGCACTAGGAGCAGTGAATAGTGGATAGTGAAAAGAAAAGAAGATAGTTGAGTGGCAAAAGAGCCCTTGGTCAGGGGCACCAGCGACTATCCACTGTCCACTATCCACTGCCGTTATCGCTGGGAGTTCTCGCTCAGGTCGCCCATGTTGGTCCACTGCCCGCTGGTGGTGGGCTTGGGCGGGACGATCACCTTGAGGTCCAGTTCGGCCAGTTGGTGGTCGTCCACGTTGGACGGGGCGTCGGTTAGCGGGCACGTGCCTCGCTGGGTCTTGGGGAAGGCGATCACGTCTCTCAGCGACGGCGCGCCGGTCATGATCATGACAATGCGGTCCAGGCCCAGGGCCAGCCCGCCGTGGGGCGGGGCGCCCAGGCGGAGTGCGTCCAGGAGGAATCCGAACCGCTCGGCCGCCTGCTGCTCGTCGATGCCCAGGGCGGTGAAGACCTTCTTCTGCACCTCGGGGTTGTGGATACGCACCGACCCGCCGCCCAGCTCCGTGCCGTTGCAGACGATGTCGTACGCCCGCGCCCGCACCGCGCCGGGGTCGCCGGCCAGCTTGTCCAGGTCCTCGGGGCGGGGCGAGGTGAACGGGTGGTGCATCGCCATCCAGCGGTTCTCTTCCGGCGACCAGTCCAGCAGCGGGAAGTCAGTCACCCAGCACCAGGCGAAGTCGTCCTCGCCGAACAGCTTGAGGTCCTTGCCCAGCTTGACGCGCAGGGCGGCCAGGATCTTGTTGGCGGCGGCGAGCTTGTCGGCGACGAAGAACAGCAGGTCGCCGTCCTTGGCCTCGAACCGGCCGCGCAGAGCGGCCTGCATCTCGGGCGTGATGAACTTGGCCACCCCGCCGGCGAAGCCGCCGTTCTCCAGCTTGCACCAGGCCAGGCCCTTGGCGCCGAAGTCGGCGGCGTAGGCGGTGTAGGCGTCGATCTCCTTGCGGGTGAACCTGGCCCCGCCGGTAACGCACAGGGCCTTGACGACGCCCTTGTTGGCCAGGGCGTCGGCGAAGACCTTGAACTCGCTGGAGGCGACGACGGCGCCCACGTCGTGCAGGAGCATGCCGAACCGCATGTCCGGGCGGTCGATGCCGTACTTGTCCATCGCCTCGGCGAAGGGCACCACGGGCACGCGCTCGGGGAAGGTCCTGTCCGCCGCCCGGCAGACGGCCGCCATCACGCGGTTGGTGACGTCCATCACGTCGGCCTCGGTGCAGAAGGACAGCTCCATGTCGAGCTGGGTGAACTCGGGCTGGCGGTCGGCCCGCAGGTCCTCGTCGCGGAAGCAGCGGACGATCTGGTAGTACTTGTCCAGCCCGCCGACCATGAGGATCTGCTTGAAGAGCTGGGGGCTCTGGGGCAGGGCGTAGAAGCAGCCCTTCTGGATGCGCGAGGGGACCAGGAAGTCGCGGGCGCCCTCGGGGGTGGACTTGGTCAGGAAGGGCGTCTCGACCTCGACGAAACCGGCTTCATCGAGGATGTTTCGCATGGCCCGGCAGATCTGGTGGCGCAGGCGGATGGCCCGCGTCATCTCCGGGCGGCGCAGGTCGATGTAGCGGTATTTGAGGCGCATCTCCTCGGAGACGGAGCTGTACTCGTCGGGCTGGAAGGGGACGCCGTCGGACTTGTTAAGCAGGGCCAGGTCGTGCCCGATGATCTCGATGTCGCCGGTGGGCAGCTTGGGGTTCTTGCGCCCCTCGCCGCGGGGGCGGACGGTCCCGCCGACCGCGATCACCCACTCGTCGCGCAGGGAGCGGGCGAGCTGGTAGCGCTGGAGTTCGGCCTGGTCCTGGTTCTCGGGCAGGTCGAAGACCACCTGCGTCACCCCGTCGCGGTCGCGCAGGTCGATGAACACCACCCCGCCGTGGTCGCGGTAGCTCCGCACCCACCCGCAAAGCCTCACCTCGCCGCCCACGTCCTGGAGCCGAAGCTGCCCGCACGTGTGCGTCCGTTTCATCACGCTGTCGCTGAAGGTTTCCATCGCGTCTCTCGATACGCCGGTGGTCCGCCGCGGGCGCAGGGACATTCCCCCGCCGAGCGGACAAGTCGTGAAGTGTACCCGCAAGCGGGCAATCGATCAAGATGGAAACGCCTTGCCCTGCCGGGTGCGGGCGACGGGCATCATGGCCTTCATCGCCGCGACCAGGTGGCCCACGTCGAGCTGGGCTTCCAGGAGCTGCTCGGCTCGGGAGGCGTGGGGGATGAAGCGGTCGGGCAGGCCCAGGAGCTGGACCTTGGCGGCGTCCAGGCCGCGCTGGGCGGCCAGTTCCAGGACGGCCGATCCGAACCCGCCGGCGACGACGTGGTCCTCGACGACGACCACGGGCTTGGACGATGCGATGCGCCGGCTGATCTGGGCGGCGTCCAGGGGCTTGGCGAAGCGGGCGTTGACGACGGCGACCTGGAGGCCTTCCTCGGCGAGCTTGTCGGCGGCGGCCAGCGCGGGCTCGACCATGACGCCGTAGCACAGGAACGTGCCGTCGCGTCCCTCGCGGAGGACCCGGCTGATGCCCAGCTCGAAGGGCGGGCAGTCGCCGGGGATGTCGTCGGGGACCTCGTCGCGGGGGTAGCGCAGGGCGGCCGGGGCGTCCAGCGACAGGGCCAGGCGCAGGGCGGCCTTCATCTCCGCGGCGTCGGCGGGGGCCATCAGGACGATGCCGGGCAGGGGGCGAAGGTAGGCGATGTCCATGAACCCGTGGTGGACGGCGCCGTCGCTGCCGACCAGGCCCGAGCGGTCCATGCACAGGACCACGGGCAGCTTCTGGAGGCACGCCTCCTGGAACACCTGGTCCATGCCCCGCTGGAGGAAGGTGGAGTAGACGGCCACCACCGGTCGCAGGCCCGCCTTGGCCAGCCCGCCGGCCATCGCCACCGCGTGCGACTCGCTGATGCCCACGTCCAGGTAGCGATCGGGGAACTGCTCGCGGAAGGCCTTGAGGCCCGTGCCGTCGGACATGGCGGCCGTGATGGCGACCACCCGCTGGTCCTCGCCGCCCAGTTCGGCCAGGGCCTGGCCGAACACCTGCGTCCACGAGGGCCTCTCGCGGGCGGGGAAGACGGGCTTCTCGCCGTGGATGGTCCAAGCCGAGGGACTGTGGAAGCGGCAGGGGTCTTCGACGGCGTACTGGCAGCCGCGCCCCTTCTCGGTGTGCACGTGCAGCAGCACCGGGCGGGGGATGTCGGCCAGCCGCGTGAGCACCCGGATCAGTTCGTGGATGTTGTGCCCGTCGATGGGCCCGAAGTACTCGAAGCCCAGGCCCTCGAAGATCTGCCCGCCGTGGATGGAGGCCTTGAGCCCGGCCTTGATGGACTTGATGGCCTCGGAGATCTCCTGGCCCAGCGGAAGGTGGTGGAGGATGTTCTCGGCCGACTGGCGCAGTCCCGTGTACGTGGGCGTCATGCGGATGCGGTCCAGCGCGCGGGCCATGGCCCCGTGGGTGCGGTCGATGGCCATGGAGTTGTCGTTGAGGACGATGAGGAACTGTCGCCTGAGCAGGGCGGCGTTGTTGATGCCCTCGAGGCTGACGCCGTTGACGATGGAAGCGTCGCCGACGACGGCGACGACCTTGTTGTCGCGCCCGAGGGCCTGGTCGGCCCACGCCAGGCCGACAGCGGTGGAGATCGCCGTTCCCGCGTGTCCGGTGGCGAAGAGGTCGTAGTCGCTTTCGGACGGAGCAGGAAAGCCGCTCAGCCCGCCGCTCTGGCGCAGCGTGTGGAACCGCCCGCCTCGCCCGGTGAGGATCTTGTGGGCGTAGCACTGGTGGCCGACGTCCCACAGCAGGCGGTCCCTGGCGAAGTCGAAGACGCTGTGCAGGGCGATGGTCAGCTCGGCGATGCCGAGATTGCTGGCCAGGTGTCCCCCGCGGGTGGAGACCACGTCGATGATCTGCTGGCGGATCTCGGCGGCAAGCTGCTTCAACTCCGCGTCGCCCAACTCCCGAAGCGACTGGGGCGAGCTTACGCGGTCGAGGATCTTGTTCTTGTCTGTCATGCTATCCGTTATCAGCTTTGGGGCCGGCCTCCCGTTGCGGGCTGCCGGCTACAGGCTACTCCTAATGCGTTCGCTCGGCCAGCAGGCGGATCAGCGTTCGCAGCGGCTGGGCCCGGTCGTCCAGGACGTTCAGGGCCCCCGCCGCCTGGTCGCTGAGTCGCTGGCCCAGGTCGCGGGCGGTCTGAAGGCCCAGTTCGGCCACGTAGGTCCGCTTGCCCGCCCGGGCGTCCTTGCCGGGGGTCTTGCCCAGTTGCTCGGCCTGGCCCGACACGTCCAACACGTCGTCGAACACCTGGAAGGCCAGGCCCAGGTTCTCGGCGGCGGCGGTGACGGCGGCCAGGGCACGTTCGTCCGCCTGCCCGCACAGGCCGCCCATTCGGGCGGCTGCGGTGATGAGGGCGGCAGTCTTGCGCAGGTGGATGTACCGCAAGGCGTCGGGCCCCTCGCCGACCTGGCAGAGGTTCATGTCGGCGACCTGCCCGGCGATCATGCCCGCCGAACCGGCGCCGCGGGCCAGCTCGTTGGCCAGTTCGCCCGCTTTGGGGTGGCCGGCCTCGCACAGTACGGCGAAGGCTCGCGTCAGCAGGGCGTCGCCCGCCAGGATCGCCATCGCCTCGCCGAACCGCACGTGGGCGGTGGGCCGGCCGCGACGCAGCACGTCGTCGTCCATGGCCGGCAGGTCGTCGTGGACCAGGCTGTAGCAGTGCACCAGCTCGACCGCGACCGCGGAGCGCCGGGCCATCTCGTCCACCTGCCCGCCGACGGCCTGGCAGGCCAGGAACACCAGCGCGGGCCTGAGCCGCTTGCCCCCGCCGAGGACGCAGTAGCGCATGGCCTCGCCCAGGTCCGAAGGAGTTCCCTCCTCCACCACCCACTGGGCCAGGTCCTGCTCGCTCAGCCGGGCGTAGGGGCCCAGGAGCTGTCCTAGCGTGTTGGCCTGCATCTGATCGCTCACACTCGGGCATTATACCGAACCGCCGGGCCAAGGAAAGGGACCAAAAGGTCCGAAAGGGCCAAAGGGACAGGTCGCCTGCGCCCCATCATGTCCTTGCGCTCCTTCTGGTCCGTTTAGGCGGGGCCTGAGTGCCGGGGCCCTCGGGAGGCCTCCCCTTGGGGGCGGGCCCGTGGGCTTGGGGGCCCCGCGGTTCGGGCGTCGGCGGCGCGGGGGGCGGCTGCTCGCCCAGGGCCTGGCGCATCTTCTGGATCATCACCCGCAGCAGGGTGGGCGTCTCCAGGTAGGGCGCCGGGGGGCGCCAGTGGGCGGTCCTGGCGTCGGGCAGGCGGACCGTGCCGGGCATCAGGTCCAGCACCGCGCGGGCCAGCTTGAAGTCGCGGACGCTGAAGATGATGTCCGGGTCCATGCGGATGATGGATTCCACGCCCAGCCGCCCGGCCAGCAGGCGGATCTCGCAGGCGTCCAGGAGCGTCCGCACGGCCGGGGGCACGGGACCGAACGCGTCGGCCAGGTCGCGCTCGAGCTGGCGGAGGTCGTCGCCGCGCTCGCATTTGACCATGCGCCGGTAGATCTCCATGCGCTGCCGCTCGGCCGGGACGTACGTGCCCGGGATGTACGCGTCGAGGTTGAGTTCGACGTGGACGTCGCGGCGCGGCGGGGGGGGCTGGCCCTGGAGCGTGCGGACGGCGTGCTCGAGCATCTGGCAGTACAGCTCGTAGCCGACGGTGGCGATGTGCCCGCTCTGCTCGCGCCCGAGGATGTTGCCCGCCCCGCGGATCTCCAGGTCGCGCATGGCGATCTGGAAGCCGGCGCCCAGGTCGCTGAACTCCTCGACGGCCTTGAGCCGCTTGGCCGCGACGGGCGTGACCGGGCGCCGCTCGGGCAGCAACAGGTAGCAGTAGGCGCGGTGCTTGTAGCGCCCGACGCGCCCGCGGAGCTGGTGAAGCTGGGCCAGGCCGAAACGGTCGGCTTCGTGGATGATCATGGTGTTGGCGGTGGGGATGTCCAGCCCGCTCTCGACGATGGTGGTGCACAGGAGCACGTCGACCTCCTGGCGGACGAAGCGGAGCATGATCCTCTCGAGCCGGCCCTCGGGCATCTGTCCGTGGGCGACCTCGATGCGGGCCTCCGGGACCAGCGCGCGGATGCGCTGGGCCAGCGGGAGGATGTCCTGCACGCGGTTGTGGACGAAGAAGACCTGCCCCTGGCGGTTGAGTTCGCGGAGGATGACGGCCCGCACGAGGCGGTCGTCGTAGTGGCAGACCTCGGTGTGGATGGCCCGGCGGTCCAGGGGGGGCGTGGACAGGGCGGAGATGTCCCGCAGGCCCAGCAGGGCCATGTGCAGCGTCCGCGGGATGGGGGTGGCCGTCAGCGTCAGCACGTCCAGGGTGGCGCGGGCGGAGCGCAGCTTCTCCTTGTGCTCCACGCCGAATCGCTGCTCCTCGTCGATGATGAGCAGGCCCAGCTCGGACCACTCGACGTCCTTGCTCAGCAGGCGGTGGGTGCCGATGAGGACGTCGATCTTGCCCGTCAGCAGGCGGCGGAGGATGTCGCTCTGCTGCTTGGAGTTGCGGAAGCGGCTGATCATCTCGATCTCGAAGGGGTAGTCGGCGAACCGCTCGCGGAAGGTGCGGTAGTGCTGGTCGGCCAGCACCGTCGTGGGCACCAGCACGCCCACCTGGCGCCCGCCCTCGATCACCTTGAACGCCGCCCGCATGGCCAGCTCGGTCTTGCCGAACCCCACGTCGCCGCACAGCAGGCGGTCCATGGGGCGCGGCTCGACCATGTCCTGGTCGATGTGCCCGACGGCCCGGAGCTGGTCCTCGGTTTCGCTGTAGATGAACTCCTGGGCGAACTCGCGCTGCCAGGCGGTGACCTGGTAACTGTGCCCGGGCATGGCCCTGCGCAGGGCCTGGACCTTGAGCATGTCGCCGGCCATGTCCAGCACCGCCGCCTCGACCCGCTGCTTCTGGCGGGCCCAGGTGGCCCCGCCCAGCTTGCTCAGCGTGGGCCTGGCCCGCGGGCTGCCGATGTACTTCTGCACCAGGTCGATGGAGCCGGCCGGCACGTGCAGGACGGCGTTGTCGGCGAAGCGCAGGGTGAGGAACTCCTCGCTTCGTCCGTCGCGCTGGAGCGCGCGCAGGCCCTCGAAACGGGCCACCCCGTGCAGCACGTGGACGACGTAGTCGCCCTCGCGGAGGTCCAGCAGGCTCTCGATGGGCCGCCCGGCCCGCACGCGGCGGATACGCCGGACCTTCGAGTAGCGGTGGAACAGCTCGTGGTGGCCGACGACGACGAGGCGCTCGTCGGGCCAGTAGAAGCCCGCCCGCACGTGCCCGATGCCCAGCCGGGCCCGCTGGGCAAGCTGCGGGTGCGAGACGGCGATCATCTCGACGAACCGTTTCTGCTCGGCGGGGTTCTCGCAGAAGACCCACGCGTCGGCGACCTCGGCCAGCTCGCTCAGCTCGGTGAGCGCCTCGGCCGTGTTCAGCGAAATCCGCTCCAGCGAGCGGACGCCCATCTCGGTGCAGTGCCCGTCGCGTGGGCGGAAGGCGAACAGTTCCAGGCGGGCGAAGCGGCCGAGCCGCTCGAAGACGGCGGGCGGTTCAAGCAGTCGGGCCAGGGGCGAGCCGCCCGCGGCGCCGGCCTGGCCTGAGGGGCCGAGTTCGTCCTCGACCTCTTCGTCCTCCCAGCGGACCTTGCGGCCCTTTTCGGTCGCGAGCGTGTCGTCGAAGGCGCTGCGCTTGCGGCGCCTGCGGGGCTTGGGCTCGTCCAGGCCGCTGCGCTCCAGCTCTTCCTGCCATCGTTCGTCCCGCCGGCCTCCCAAGGCCTGCGGGCCCAGCTCCTGGCATCGCTGGTGGATCTGGTCGGCCAGCTCGCGGACGGCCTGCGGGTCCGACACGCAGATAATCGTGTCGGCGGGGAGATAGTCCAGCAGCGAGCAGGTGGACTGGTCGAGCGATCGCCCGGCCGTGTAGCCGGCCAGGTCGATGCGGTCGAGGGTGTCGGTGGAGCGCTGGGTGTCCAGGTCGAAGGGGCGGAGGGAGTCGACCTGGTCGCCGAAGAACTCGATGCGGACGGCCAGCGTCGCTCCGGGCGGAAAGACGTCCATGATCCCGCCGCGGCGGGCGAACTCGCCCTGCTGGTCGACCTGTTCGACGTGGTCGAATCCCGCGTCCACCAGCCAGGCCGCCAGGGCCTCGGGGTCCATGGTGTCGCCCGGGCGCAGGGTGAGCCGACCCTGTGCCAGTTCCGCCGGCGAGGGCACCGGCTGGAGCAGGGCCATGACGGGGGCCACGATGATTGTCGATTGTCGATTGTCGATTTGCGATTGAGGGTCGCTCGGCGGGGGCTCTTCCTGCAGCCTGGCCAGGAGATTGCAGAGGTTGAGGCGTTCGCCGGCGACCTCGTCGTTGATGTGGTCGGTGCCGATGTCCGTTTCCCAGGCGGGAAAGAGATGGGCTGCTCCGCCTGTGAGGACCTCGATGTCGTCGGCCAACTCGTCGGCTTCATCCAGGTGCCCGGCCAGCAGGAGCATCGGGCGCTTGGCGATCCTCGCGACGGCCGCCGCCGCCAGCGGCGCAGCCGACCCCCACAGCCCGCCCAGACGGACGGGCCGATCAGGCGAGAGGTTTCTCGCCGCCCACCGCAGCTTGGGGTGGGTCAGGATCTTCTTGAATAACTCAGACATCAGTAGTCAGTAGCCTGTAGCCTGTAGTGAGCAGGCGGTAACCAGTCATCAGTTCCGGTGGCACATATGCTCCGACGGGCCTGGACCGGGCTTGCCGTTCGGCAGTTTCTTTTCCCAGGCCCTTCTCGCAGCGCGCAAACACGCGCCCGGCCGGTTCGAAAAAACCGCCCGTGGCGACGGACACATTCCTGCATGTACGTTCACGTTATACGTCGGCCGATGCCGCCGGGCCACTGAAGAATCGGGGCCAGGCTACTGGTTACCGGCTACTGCTTCTTCGTCCACGTGCTCTCGCTTCGGATGCTGCCGTGCAGGTCGATGGGTTCGGTCTCCTTCTCGTCCTTGGAGGGCTTGAAGGTCTGCTGCGATCGCACCTCGATGGTTGCCTTCTCCATCAGTCCGGTGGCCGTATTGACCCGCAACGAGGCGTTGACCTGCTGGCGGGGGGCGTCGGCGGGTTTGGTCGGGGCCTTGGCGTCCTTGGCCGGCCCGGCTGCGGAGTCGGCGGTGGAGCCCTGCACCACGGCCTGGCCCTTCTCCACGCGGAGCAGGGCGCACTGGACGGCGTCGACCTGCTTCTGCATGGGCAGGTTGGGGTGGGGGACGGTCCACCGCTCGCCGACGGCGGCTGAGGGCGGCAGCAGGTCGCGCCCCAGCAGCACCACGTCGCCCAGGACGAAGTCGTGGACGGCCTGGAGGTCTTCCTGCCCGGATGGGCCGATGCCCGGCTGCATGGCCTGCATCCGCTGCCAGACGTCCTTGGCCCCGGAGGCCGACAGCAGCTTGCCCTTCTGGTCGAGCACGAAGGCGAACTTCGCCCCGGCCAGGGCCCGCAGCATGGGCTGGCCGGCGTTCTTGTCGCTGGGCGGCTTGTCGCTGTCGAATACGGTGATCTGCCCGCCCTCGCGGAGGGTGTGGCGGACGTGCTTGATCTCCAACTCGAAGGCCTGTCCCTTGGCGCCGGGTTTGGCGGCCCGGAGTTCAATCTGGAACTCGACGGTGGACTTGGTCCCCGCCAGCGGCGCGCCCGGGCTGGCCACCCCGGACTCCAGCTCCTGCACGTGAACCAGCCGGTACGTCCCCGGCTCGAATCGCGGCGCCAACGGGATCTTGTCCTGGGCCAGCGCCGCGGCAGCCAGCAGGACCGCTACCGCCGGGGCGAGCCACAACCTGTTGAACACGCGATCCTCCTTTCAGCCCGGGCGGCGTACTGGGCCCACCCGGACGGCCACGTCATCGCCCTTGCCCTTCTGCCCGGCCTGCGGGTGGGTCTCGTCCTGGCGATCTTCGCCTACACTATACACCGCGAATCCGCCGTTCTCGCGGAAATACCCCAGCGGACGCTCCGCCAGCGCGTCCGGGGGAACGGAGGGCAGATACCGAGGGACCAGTGCCTGGAGCTTCTCGGGGTACTCGCCCTGGTCCGCCCGATATGCCGCCAGCGCCAGGCACACCCGCTGGAGGGTCAACTCCACGGATGATTTCTCGGCGGCCTCGGCTGCGCTGATCGTTGCGTTGATGTAGAAGGCGCCGAAGGCCCAGACGCCCCGGGTGAATGGGCCGCGCCCCGCCCAGCCGAGCAGGCGCCAGCCCAGTATTTCGAGCCCCGTCTCCTTCGCCAGCTTGATCTGCGAGTCCGCGACCGCTTGCAGGGCCGCAAGCCGGGCGCGGGGCGTCGGCGCGGCCATCGCCGCGACCGCCTGGTCGAACAGGTCGTTCCAGTGTTGCAGCAATTGCCCGCGGTCCAGCGAGCTGCGAGTGAGGAGCGGCGGCCCCACGGGCGAGCCCGGGACTCCCCCGTTCGGAACGCCGTAGGTGTCGATCAGCAGCACGTTCTCCAGCGGGATCAGCCGGTCCAGGTCGAGGCCCACCGACATGGGCACGTGAGGGGGCAGGGCGTCCAGGTCCGCCAGCATTTCCCGCGCCATCTCCGCCGTCACACCGCCCGTCTCGATCAGCCGGGCGGTGCCATGGACGGCGAGCCCGTCCAGGATCAGACCGTGGAGCAGCAGGATTATCGTCTTGCCCTGGCCCACCAGTCGCCCCAGTCGGTGGACGGCCAAGATGTCCTGCCAGGCGGCGCGGATGTCGCCCTCGCCCGCGCGGTTCATGGCCCGCACCAGCAGGGCCTGCCCGAGGGTCGCGCCGAAGCTCCAGGTGGCGGACGTGGCCTCCACGATCCGCCTCGGGTGGCGCGAGCAGACCAGCGGGAAGTAGTACCGCGTCTTCAGGCTGGCCTGAAAGGCCAGCGCCAGGGCGGCCCGGTTGTCAGCCAGCCACTTGGCCAGCCGCGGCTGCTGGTGAGCCGTCCACGGCGTCATCGCGTCGTCCAAGGCCGGACGGGTCGAGCCGGCCGGCCGGCGAGGCTTCTCCAGCGGAATGAAGTACGCGTTCCGGGGGGGCAGGCCCTCCAGACCCAGCTCGCGGAGGGCCGCCTCGTCCACCCGCGCCGGGCCGGCCGCCAGGACCAGCAGGACGGCAGCGTTGTTCTCGCGCGTCACACCCTGGCTCAGCTCGCGATTGAGGGCGGTGACGTAGTCGATCGTCCCGTCGCTTTGGATCGGCTCCGTGTAGCGGGTGGTCTTCTGGGAGATGGTGACCCCGCCGCCGATGGGCAGATGGAGCGCGCCCAGCAGTATCGCCAGGACCAGCAAGAAGTAGGGCATTCGTCGTCTTTTTCTTATGTCGACCAAGGCTGTCTCCATCACGTGCTCCACGCAACCCGGGTCATTGTTGCCGCCCCAGGGAGGCAACACAAGAGGGGATTGAGTTCCGGGCGCAGGGCCCTGCTTATCGTGCGACAGAGGGCCGAAATCCGCGACGGGAATCCTGCTTTCGGTTCGTCCGGCGGGCTGATATACTCCTCGCAGAGGGAGAGCGATGCTCACGAGCCCATCTATGTGCCTGTTGGCCCAGCAGGGTTGGCCGCCGATGCTGCTGCCGGCGGGTCTGTCGTTGCTGGCGGTGGTGCTGTCGGTGCTGGCGTACCTGTGGCTGCGCAAGCAGGCGGGGCCTCACGCGGGCAAGGGCGAGGCGGAGCGGTTGCAGCGGGTGACGGTGGGCGTATCGGTGCTGCTGCTGTTGCTGGTGGTGCTGGCGTACGTCTGGCGCGGGCAGGCGGCGTGGCTGGAGCAGGTCGACCAGTGGGTGCGCGCCAACGAGATCCACAGCAACATCCTCTGGACGCTGGTGGCCGTGGTGGCGGTGTTCATCCTGGGTCGGATGGCCGAGCACGCCTTCGTCCGCCGGGCCAGCGACCTGGAGGGCCGGCACAAGGCGCGCCGGGCGGTGGCGTGGATCCAGGCGGTGGCCCTGGTGGCGTTGGTGCTGCCCATCTGGGTCAGCGGGGCGCAGCAGTTCGGGTTGTTCCTGGGCGTGCTGGGCGCGGGGCTGGCCCTGTCGCTCCAGGAGACGCTGGTGTGCATCGCCGGGTGGATGCTCATCGTCATCAAGAAGCCGTACGACGTCGGCGACCGCATCGAGATCGCCGGCATGATCGGCGACGTGATCGACATCAGCGTCTTCCAGACCTCCGTGCTGGAGGTGGGCAACTGGGTCGGGGCCGAGCAGAGCACCGGGCGGATCGTCAACATCCCCAACAGCGCCGTCTTCCGCGGCTTCAACGCCAACTACACCAAGGGCTTCCCGTTCATCTGGAACGAGCAGACGATCGTGGTGACCTTCGAGAGCGACTGGAAGCGGGCCAAGGAGATCATCTCCCGCCAGGCCCAGATCGAGGCGGACAAGATCGAGACCGAGGTCCGCCGCCAGATCCAGAACATGCAAGCCGCTACGCCATCCGCTACGAGTACCTCAAGCCCATCGTCTACACCCACATCGCCGACCAGGGAGTGGCCCTGACGCTGCGATACCTCTGCCCGGTGCGCCGGCGGCGCAGCTTCGCCCACCTGATCAACGAGGGCATCCTGGAAGACTTCGCCCGCGAGAAGTCCATCTCGCTGGCCTACCCCACCACCCGCTTCTACGACGCCCTCCACGAGGACAAACCCGCCCTGCGGGCTCCCCCCGCGCCCCCCAAGCCGCCGACCGACGGGTGAACCGCCCGCCGCGCTGCGGGCCGTGCCCCGCTGGACCGCCCGGGCGGACACGACGCCGATCCGGCCCTCCATTTCCCCGTGATTCCTCGCGCCGGTCGGGCCGGCGCCTGGCTATGATATGCCGCAGGAGCGCCTGCAAGGGCGGAGGCGTTGCCCGCCCGAGGCGGAACAAAGACAGGACTGTTGGGACATGGCCGGAAACTCGGACCGCGTACACCAGGGACCAGGCGACTCGGCGCCTCGCAAGTTCGGGACGTTCGGCGGGGTGTTCACGCCCTGCACGCTGACGATCCTGGGCGTGATCATGTTTCTGCGCCTGGGGCAGGTGGTGGGCCATTCCGGGGTGGTGTACGCCCTGATCATCGTGCTGATCTCGACCGCCATCACCAGCCTGACCAGCCTGTCACTCTCGGCCATCGCCACCAACACGCGGGTCAAGGGCGGCGGGGCGTACTACCTGATCAGCCGAAGCCTCGGGGTGGAGTTCGGCGGGACGATCGGCATCGTGTTCTTCCTGGCAATGGCGATCTCGGTTTCGCTGTACGTGATCGGGTTCACCGAGGCCTTCGTGCAGACCATTCCCCCACTGGCCGGGAACGTGACAGCCGTCGCGACCGGCGTGAACCTCGCGGTGTTCGTGTGCGTGTACATCGGGGCGGGGTGGACCATCCGCGTTCAGTACGGGATTCTGGCGGTGCTGGCGCTGGCCCTGGTTTCGTTCTACGCGGGGGCTGCGTCGTCCTTTCGCATGGCGTGGCTCCAGGCCAACGCGGGCCCGCAGTTTGCCGACGGGGAGAGCTTTTTCACGATGTTCGCCCTGTTCTTCCCCGCGGTGACCGGGATCATGGCGGGGGCCAATATGTCCGGCGACCTGGAGAACCCGGGACGGGCCATCCCGCGCGGCACGCTGGCTGCCGTGGGGGCGACGACGCTGGTGTACCTGTCCATGGCGGTGTTGCTGGGCGGGGCCTGCCCGCGCCAGACGCTGGCGGGCAACGCGATGGTCGTCCAGGACGTCGCCCTGGTCGCGCCCTTCATCACGGCGGGCGTGTTCGCGGCCACCCTGTCCTCGGCGCTGGGGTCCATGATGGGCGCCCCGCGCATCCTCCAGGCGTTCGCCCGCGACGACGTGTTCCGCTCGATCCGGTTCTTCGCCGCCGGCAGCGGGGCCAACAACGAGCCCCGGCGGGCGATCGTGCTGACCTTCGTGATCGCGCAGGCGTGCATTCTGCTGGGCGACCTCAACGCCATCGCGCCCATCCTCACCATGGCGTTCATGATCACCTACGGCCTGCTGAACCTGGCGACGTTCTACGAGTCGATCACCTTCAACCCGAGCTACCGGCCGACGTTCCGGTACTGTCACTGGTCGCTCTCGCTGCTGGGGGCGGCGGGCTGTCTGGGCGTGATGTTCCTGATCCACCCGATCCTGGCGGCTGCGTCCATCGTGGCCATGGGCGCCCTGCACTGGCTCATCGGATACCGGGAGATCACCAGCAACTGGGGCGACCTGACCAGCGGTCTGATCCTGCAGCGCAGCCGGCGGAACCTGCTTCGGCTGGAGGAAGAGCGATACCACCCCAAGAACTGGCGGCCCATGCTGCTGGCCCTCAGCGGGACGGCCTGGTCGCGGACGCGCCTGGCGGTCTTTGCCAACTGGCTGACCGGGCAGCGGGGCATCTTGACCCTGGGGCAGGTCATCGAGGGGCCGATCGAGGACCTGCTCGAGCGCCGCGACGCCCAGGAGCGGCTTCTGCGGACGTTCATCCGCGAGCAGGAACTCGAGGCCTTCGCGGCCGTGGTGGTCTCGCCGGACCTGAGCGCGGGCATCGAGGCGCTCGTGCAGTGCCACGGGCTGGGGGCTGTGCGTCCCAACACCATCCTCATCGGCTGGTCCAGCGATCCGCAGCGCGTCGAGACCATGGGTGCGGCGATTCGCCTGATCGCGGGACTCAAACGCAGCGTCCTGGCCATCCGCCTGCGGGGCGAGGAGGAACAGGACGATCAGCAGGACCCCTGGGAAGCCCCCCTCGGCAGCATCGACGTGTGGTGGCGAGGCATGAAGAACGGGGAGCTGATGCTGCTGCTGGCGCACCTGCTGCGCCAGAACCCTGCTTGGCGGAGCAAGACCATCCGCCTGCTCCGCGTGACCGATTCGCCGGCCGGGCGAGAGGGCATCCTGAAGAACCTGACGGACGTGCTGGCCGCCTCCCGGATCGAGGCGGAGCCGGTCGTCATCGTCTCGCAGGACATCCCCGGCTCGATCCATCGCGCCAGCCGCGGGGCGGCGCTGGTGATCCTCGGGTTCGAGCCGCCCGAGGCGGAGCACGAGCAGGCCTTCTACGAGAGCATGGAAACCCTCGCCGGGGACCTGCCCCGCGTGCTGATGGTCAAGAACGCCGGCGGGATGGAATTGGAATCGTAGGACCGTACGGCAGGCAGGAACCCGTGCACTATCGCGAAGCCCTCACCACCAGGTCGTCCTGTTGTTTTTCACCGCAGACGACCCCGCCGTCGTCGCGGCGGTTCATGCCGACGCTGTAGAGAAGGTACCCGTCGCCCTCGCGGCGGTAGGCGAGCGGCCGGCCCGTGAAGAGGTCGATCGGGACCTCCTTCAGATAGTCCGGCGCCAATTGGCTCAGTGTCTCGGGGTAGCCGCCTTTCTCCGCCCGCCAGGCAGCCAGGGCCAGGGCCAGCCGGGCGAGTTGGAAACGCATCCGGACTTGAGTTTCCATGGAGAAATCATGCTTCTCCGGCGTCCGGGCGTTCCAGATCAAGCATTCGCTTAGCCAATGGTCCTCAAAGCGATGGAACCCGCAGAAGAGCATCCGCAAGATCGCGGCCTTCTCGTCGAACTGCGTTTCCTGCCTCTTTCGGGCCTCCAACTCTTCCAGTCGGTCCAGCAGTTGGTGGGTGGGCAGGGCCAGCACTGGCCGCAACTCATTGAAGGCCTGGTTCAGCTCCCTCAGCAGCTTGGTGCGGCTCAGTCCCGCGCTGAGGTAGTACTCGCCGTGCGTGAGCCCGGTATACCCTTTAGCCACGACGCCCACCCGCCATGTCCACAGCGGCTCCTTGGTCGTGGCCGCATCGAGATAGTAGAAGCGGAGTTCATGCTCGAACAACTCTCTGACGTCGGTCCAGGTCGGCAAGGCGTCCAGGTCGGCAAGCATGCGGCGGGCGCGCTCGGCGGGAAGATCTGCTGGGACGGCCAGGCGGGCAGCGCCCAAGGCCCAGGCTTCAACGTGCCGGGCGATGTAGCGGTTCGTGTTCAGCAGCAGGCGGGCCAGTCGGTGGACTGCCAGGATATCCTCCCACGCAGCCGCCTGCTCTTCCCGGCCTCGCAGCGTCGCCCGGGCCGCCAGGAGCAGGCACGCCAGCCTGCACGTTGACTGCAGTTCCGCCCGGTCCTTGTGGACAAGCCACCTGGGCCGGCGGCTGGCCTCGCAGGCCAAGGCCAGGGCGGGGCCGCTTGAACCGACCCACTGGCGGATTCTGGCCAGTTCATCCGGACCAGGGACGACTAGGTCCTCCAGCCATCTCTCGGTCGGCCACTCCGCTTCTGTGTCGTGGCGAAGGCATGGCTGCTTGCCCGACGGTGCGGTTTCAGCGGCAGGGTTCCACAGCACCACGATGTAGGCCAGCACCTTGGCGGCATTGTTGTCTTCGGTAACGCCGCAACTCTGCCACTCCCGCAGGGCGGCCTCGTAGTCTATCCGTCCGTCCGATCCGATCGGGCCGATGAGATAGGTCGTTTCGGGCGAGATTACGACGGATCGGCGGAAGGGCCAGGGGATCTGAATGATCAGGCACCAGACGAGAAGCGCAAGCAGCAACAACCCGATCCAGTCCAACACTCGCTCAACCCAATGCTTCTGGCGCCGGGCCTTGGCGTCCATGGTGTCTCCCCAAGTAATACCTCTGTATTGTCGCAGGCGCAGCAGGACGCGGCAACCAACAACCAACAACCAACAACCAACAACCAACAACTAACAACCAACAACTAACAACTAACAACTAACAACTAACAATCAGTAATCTCCCCCGCTATAATCGCCGCGGAAACGAGGCCAGCATGAACGTTCTACTCACCGGCGGAGCGGGGTATATCGGGTCGCACGTGCTGCGGGCGCTGACCGGGGCGGGGCACACCTGCACGGTGTACGACAGCCTGGTCAAGGGCCACGCCCAGGCCGTGCACGACGCGGACCTGGTCGTCGCCGACGTAGCCGACGCCGCCGCCATGGCCAACGCCCTGCGCGAGTACCGGATCGACACGGTGGTGCACTTCGCGGCGTTCATCGAGGCGGGCGAGAGCGTCCAGCAGCCGGAGAAGTACTTCCGCAATAATACAGCCGCCGCGCTGACGCTGCTGGAGACGATGCGGGGGTGCGGGGTGGGGCGGCTGGTGTTCAGCTCGACGGCTGCGGTGTACGGCACGCCCGACCGCGTGCCCATCGAAGAGACCGACCGCCTGGCGCCGATCAATCCGTACGGGTCGAGCAAGCTGTGCGTGGAGTACATGCTGCGGGCGTATGCCGAGGCGTACGGCATGGGCTTCGTGTCGCTGCGGTATTTCAACGTGGCCGGGGCGCACCCTAACGCCGACATCGGCGAGGACCACCACCCCGAGACGCACCTGGTGCCGCTGGTGCTGGCGGCCGCGATGGGCAAGCGAACGGGCGTGAAGATCTTCGGCGACGACTACGACGGGCCCGACGGCACGTGCATCCGCGACTACATCCACGTGTGCGACCTGGCCGACGCCCACGTGCTGGCGGCCCATGGCGTGCGTCCGGGCGAGGTCCGCGTGTTCAACCTGGGCAACGGCGAGGGGTTCAGCGTCCGCGAGGTCATCGAGACCTGCCGCGAGGTGACCGGCCGGGACATCCCCGCCGAGATCGCCCCGCGCCGGGCGGGCGACCCGCCGCGCCTGGTCGCCTCGTCGCGCAAGGCGATGGACGAGCTGGGCTGGCGGCCCCGCTTCCCCAAGCTGCGGACGATCATCACCGACGCCTGGAACTGGCACCGCGAGCACCCCGAAGGCTACGGATCGTGACAGCGGCGTGACGGCTGCTGTACAGGGCCCGTGGGGCCTATGGGTCTTATGAGTCTTATAGGCCTTATGGGTCCTGGGGGTCGGGTTTGGAGCGGGGATGGGCGGATCGGGCGGCCTGTCGGGCGCGGGTCATTCGCTCGCGGATGCCGCCATCGTTGAGGAAGTCCTGCTCTGCTCGGCGGATTTGCCGGTCCAGGAGGTAGCTGGCCTGGTGGATCAGGCAGATGGCGATGTTGGCTACCACGTCGGCGGGGCGAGTGTCGCAGAATCCCCGAAAGGTCTCGTAGGTGGCGCCGTGGTCTTGTCCGAGTTTGCGCACGAACAGGGCTTCCTTGGAGGCCTTGTCCCACAGGGACAGATCCCGCACGCGCAGAAAGTCGGCGTAGTCTTCCAGGAGTTCTTCCAGGCTGGAGCGGGCTACATTGAGCAGCTTGATCTCCGTCTGCTTGGATGTTCCCGACGCCTTGGTCCCTTCGACAATGTTCTGCTTGCCCGAACGAGCGGCTTGCACCATCTGGTCCACCGTGCGGTCGGACTTCTTCAAGAACCGCTCGCAGAAGCGGTAGGTAACGTCGTAAACGATCACGGCCTTCCGGTAAGACAGCAACTCCTTGTAGTTCCCATGCGGAGGTATGAAGGAGTTGTCGCCCATGGGCGTCCCTTTGTCTTCGGGTCGATGGGGCCTATGGGTCCCATGGGCTGCAACCTATACGACCCATAGGACCCATAGGACCCATACGACCCATACGACCCATACGACCCATACGACTTATAATGCCTGTGCCAGCCGTTATTCCGGCGTCACGGTCAGAGCGTGCTTGACCGGCGTGACGGCGTCGCGGACTTCCTGGCGGAGCTTGGCCTGGCGGTCGACCAGTCGCTTCTGGAGCATGTCGGTGGCCGTGGCGATCTCCGGATCGTTCATGGCGCGGAAGCTCCCCAGGGCCCGGTAGAGGGTCTTGATCATATTGGTCTCGAAGCCCTGCTTGCGGGCGACCGTCTCATCGACCTTCTTGAAGGCCTCGCAGAAGGGGTTGTCGAGGAACTCGGCTGCCAGGTTGACGCCCTTTTCGAGCTGGTCGCGGGTGAAGGTCTTGTCGGCCTGGCCCCAGGTCACCTTGGCCCGCTCGGCCTTGAGGTTGCGGACGACGAGCGTGAGGCGGTTGAGGTCCTGGTTGAACGGGACGAAGGGCAGGATGGAGCGGGTGGAGTCGGGCTTCTTGTCGTCGCCGAAGAAGCAGAAGGGGTAGCGGGCGGACTCGATCTCGACCTTGCCGTTCTGGGCGGAGACGATCTTGTGCCCGTCGGTGGCGGTGGCCTGGCCGGCCAGGTCGACGGTGATCGTGCCGATCTGCCCGTCGAGGCCCAGGGCCTTGAGGAAGGCGTAGGCCATGACGAGCTGCCCGTTGGGGGCGGGGTGGACCCCGTCGCCGCCGCCGACGTGATAGGACTCGCCGAACTTGGCCTTGGCGGCCGTCATGGCGCTGATCATGGCGTCGTGGACGTTGGCGAAGGGCATGGCGTTCTTGGCGGCCAGCTCTTTGGCGATGTCGCGAAGGTGGGCGAGGTTGTCGTTGTAGATGGCCGGCGCGGTGCGGTTGCGGAAGGTGGTGGTGTCTACCACGCCAGGCGAGCCGACCACGACCGTCGCGCCGGCGGCCTTGGCGCGCTGGATGAGCATGTCCATGGCGTCGCCGTATCTCTTGCCGATGGAGTCCTCATAGGGGCGGTAGCCGCCGTCGTTCATGCCGTAGCAGGTGGTGACGACGGTGGGCTTGAAGCTCAGCAGGTCCTGGTCCATGCGTCCCAGGAACCCCGGGGCCGTCTCGCCGCCCCAGCCGAGTTGGAGGATCCACAGGTCGAGCTTCGGCGTGCAGACGGTGAGGTACGTCTCCATGTAGCGGCTGTAGAGCTTCTGCTCGGTGATGGAGTCGCCGACGATCACCAGTCGCCCGCCGGTGGTCAGCGGGCTGTCGGCCGCCAGGGCGGACGCGATGGGCAGGCAGGCGACCAGGCAGACCAGTGCGAAGACACTCAGGCGGATCCGGTTGCGGTTCATGTGTTCTCCTCGGGTTGTTCGGTCGGACCGGCCGGGAAGATACCGCGCCGCGAGGCGGGGGGCAAGGCGCCGCCCCTGCCGGGCGGGGCTATTTCGGACCGCAAGGCCGCCGCCGGAACCGCCCGTCGCCGACCGCGCCGGGCGCGGCTATTTCGAAATTGACAACCGCCCGCCCGCCGTCCACAATGCCCGCGGGTGTATTCTCTTTCTCGCGAAGTGTAACGATGGGTCGGGTGCGGGCGTTCACACTGGTCGAGTTGCTGGCGGTGATCGCGGTTCTGGCTTTGTTGCTGGCGCTGCTGTCGCCGACGCTGCGCCGGGCCGTGCTCCAGACCCAGGCGGGGGTCTGCCAGTCCAATCTCCACCAGCTTTCGCTGGCCCAGGTCCAGTATGCCGCCCAATGCGGCGGGCAACTGCCGGCCATGCGAGGCTGGGTCGGCGGCGGGTCCACCCACACCTGGCAGGACGACGGAACGCACGTGCGCGAAGGCACGCTCTGGCCGCTGGTCGCCCGGGAGGACGTCTACGTCTGCCCCACCTTCCTCGGCCTGGCTCCGCAGGCCAGCCGAAGCTACAGCATGAACTGGAACCTGGGCAACGATCGGGAGTTCTTCCCGCGTGAGAACCTGGTGCGGGTCTCGCAGATCCGCCGTCCGTGGCAGATGCTGGGCATCGGCGGGGAGAACCCCTGGCCGATCAGCGGGATCAGCCGCTACGGCATCGGCGACGGGTGCCTGCTGGCCGACCGCTGGCCCCTGCGCGACAGCCTGGGGACCTTCCATCTGCCCGCGGGCGACGACCTGGACAGCGGGCTGGCCGGCGCGGTGCTGATGGACGGTTCGGCGGGGCTTCAGCCGGCTCCGCTGACCAGGCGGTTGTGCCTTCAGGACGATTGGCCGTAGGGCTTGCGGGGGGAAAAGGGGTCAGGAACCTTCTTCTCTTCAGACTCTTTCCGCCTACGCTTCGGGTGGCGAAAAAGTTCCTGACCCCTTCTGACCCCTTTTCCCCCCTTTTTCCGTCTCGGCTAACGGGGAGGGCCCAGCACGCGCTCGATCTCCGCCAGCGACGTCAGGCCCGCGCGGGCCTTGGCCAGGCCTGCCTGGAGCAGGCTGGTCCCGCCGGCTTGGAGGGCTATCGCCAGGGCCTCGCCGCCCCCGCTGCGCAGGGCGCGGGCGAGGTCGCCCTCGATGCGGGTCAGGCCCAGCAGGACGGCCCGCCCGGCGTAGCCGGACTGCCCGCAGGCGGGACAGCCGGCGGGGGCGAAGGCGGGGCGAGGCTGGTCCTGTCCGTTCAGGCGGGCCACGCGGTCTGCCGCCTGGTCATCGGGGCTCTTGCAGGCGGGGCAGAGCAGGCGGACGGTGGCGGCGTGGGCGATCAGGCGGAGGCTGAGGCTGAGCGGCCAGGGCTCCATGCCCATGTCCAGCAGGCGTTGGAGGGCGTCGGCGGGGGAGTTGGCGTCGATGCCCGCCAGCACGATCGCCTTGTCGGCTGCTTCCAGAGCGGCGTGTGCGGTGCGGGGATCAGCCAGGTCGCTCACCAGCAGGGCGTCGGCGTCCAGACGCGGAAGCATCCAGGCCCATTGGCCGATCGACTGTCCGACCAGGGGGTTTACGATGGAGCGGGCCGCGTGCAGGGGCAGGTCGCTGGGGCGTTCGAGGGCCGCGGTGCGGCGGCGCTGGTCGGCGAGCCGCCCCAGCAACGTGTGGAGCAGGACGGTGCGGGTAGCACGGTCGCCCGCGACGATCAGGACCAGGCCGTGGGGCTGGGCGAGGACGTCCTGAAGGATCTCGCGCTGAGACTGGGGCAGATTGAGCGCGTCCAGCGAAGCGGTGCGTGCGGGGTCGGCCAGGTGGAGCACCAGGCGTCGCCCCTGGGGTGTGGGCTGGTCGACGAGCCGGATGGTGACGGACCGCCCGGCTGAGGGGAAGACGAACAGGCCTTGCGCGGGCGGGTCCTGTCGTTCGGGCAGGTCCTCCAGTCGGGCCAGGCGGCGGAGGCGCTCGGCCAGGTCCGCCGCCTGCGGGTCGCTCAGCGGCCGGTCGAGCCCGCCGGCGGGGCGGAGCAGACCGTCGACGTTCAGGCGAAGCAGAAGACCGTTGGGAACGGGGTCAAGGTGGATGGCGTCGGCCCCGGCGTCGATGGCCTGGGTCAACAGGGAGCGGGCGAGGTCCTCGCCTTCGCCAGGCGGCGGTTGCTTTGGTTGCGGCAGGCTGGGCGGGCTTGGCCTGGCAGGCTGGGCCGGCGCCGCGGGTCGGGCCGGGGCCTGGGGCGAGCGGCTGGGTTCCTGGGCGGCCAGCCGGCTCAAGATGCCGGGCAGGTCGCCTCCGCGTTCCTTGACGAACTGGACGAGGCCCTCTTCCGGGATTCGCAGGGGCCCGTCGGCGTGCTTGCTGTGGGGCAGGAGGCCTTTCTGCACCCACTCGACGACCATGCCTGGGGTGGCCCCGAGCAACTCGGCGACTTGATAGGTGCTGAACAGCCTGTCCGCCATGGGCGTCCTCTCTTGATTGGCCCTTGGCCGTTGGCGATCGGCGTTGGGCGATCCGTCTCCATCATCACACGAAGGGCGGAATTCGTCAATCCACCTTTGCCTTCGCCCTGGAGGGGCTGTCCGACATTTGTGCGGGCGGGTTTGATTCCGGCCGGCGGTCAGAGCTACACTAGAATGTTCCCTCCGCACGTGTCTGGCGGAGACGACGACAACAACCCCTGGTAAGGAGATCATGTTCATGCACGAATCGACGGCATCCAATCTTCGCAGCGCGTTTGGCGGCGAGTCGATGGCCCACATGCGCTACCTGGTGTGGGCGGACAAGGCGGACCGGGACGCCCTGCCCAACGTGGGTCGGCTGTTCCGGGCTGTCTCGCGGGCCGAGCAGGCCCACGCGACCAATCATTTTCTGGCGATGGCCAAGGAGGCGGGCGGCTTCCTGGTGCCTTCGGGCGGAATGTTCGGCTACGGCACGACGGCGGAGAATCTCAAGGGCGCCCTGGAGGGCGAGCTGGGGGAGATCAACGAGATGTACCCCGCCTACCTGGCGGTGGCCAAGTTCCAGCAGGAGAAGCAGGCCGAGCGGTCCATGACGTGGGCCCTGGAGGCCGAGAAGGCCCACGCGGCCCTGTACGAGCGGGCGCTGAAGTCGGTGCAGGCCGGGCGCGACGTGGAGCTGGGCGCGGTGCAGATCTGCACGGTCTGCGGATACACCGCCGAAGGCGACGCCCCGGACTTCTGCCCGCTGTGCGGGGCCAAGAAGGAGAAGTTCCAGACCTTCGCGTGAACACGATTCCGCGAAGCAGACCGAATGCCGCCAGTTCCTTGAGAGACACAAAGCAAGAGCCCGCGGGAAGGCTCCCCTGAGGGGGCAGGCCCGCGGGCTTTGTGCTACTGCAGCGAGTTGCGTTTCTTCTCTCAGGCCCGGCGGCGGCGGACGTAGCGGCCGAGGGCTGCCGGGGCCAGCAGGCCCAGCGTCAGCAGCGTCAGCGGTTCGGGCACGGTGGAGTCGGCCAGGAAGACGTTCTCGATCTCCTGGTTGCTCAGGTAGCCGTTGAAGAACTGGACGTTGTCGATCCAGCCGCCCCAGGTGTCGCCCGAGCCTATCCCGCTTAGACCGTCCGAGCCGACGCGGAGGGCGTTGATGTCGTCCAGGCCGAGCGTGCCGCTGACGGTGCGGGTGATGACCGGGGCCTGGAGCTGGGCGACGTCGCCGTCCTGGAGGAAGGCCTCCATGAGGTGGGTGTCGGCGTCGTAACGAAGGGCGACGAAATACCACTCCTCGGTGAGGAAGCCTCCGGCGGGGCCGACATTGGAGCCGCTGGCCCCGGCGCCGTTGATGTCGAGGCGAAGCTGCCCCGCGCCGTCGGTGGTCAAACCGGTGTTGTTGAACTGGAAGCGGAAGCGGTTGCTGCTGAGGATGGTCTGGTGCCCGCCGGTCTCGTCGGCGTTCTTGCGGATGGCGGCGGTGAAGGTGAAGTCCTCGCCCGCTCCGGCGACCTGGGGGACGTTGAGGTACTGGTTGCCGCCGCGGGCGTATTGCCCCGCCCGGTCGCCCAGGACGAACTGGCCCGCACTGGGCGGGGTGACGAACGCGACGCCTCCGCCGCTGACGGCGTCGAAGCCGTGGCCGGTGACGTCGGTCAGCGGATCGGCCTGCTCATGGGTGTAGGAGGCCAGCGGGCCGGCGCCGGCCGAGCGGTCCAGGCTGCCGGTGACGCCGGCCAGCAGGCCCGCCTGGCTGCGGTACTCGGCGTTCATCCAGGCCTCGCTGCGGGCGACGTCGCTGAAGCGGACCTCGTCGAGCAGGCCGCGATACGGGGCGCCCCCGCCGGGGTTGGCGCCGATGGACAGGTTCGAGGTGTTCGCGAAACCCGTGCCGTGGTTGTATCCGCTGGTGATGGCTGACCCGGCGTCGACGTAGGCCTTCATCGTGCCGGCGGCCAACGTCACGCCCATGCAGTGCCAGGCGTCGTTGAATACGCCGTTGCCCGCGTTCTTGACCTGGTTGGTCTGGGCCGACGTGTCGATCCGGAACCGCTGGTTGGGGTTGGCGTTGTCCCGCTGGGTCTCCCAGCCGGGCGTGACGTTCTTGGCGATCGTGCGGGTGTAGGTCCCGGGCTGGCTGCTGCTGGCGTTCATCCAGTAGGAGAGGGTGATGTTGTCACCGGCGTCCAGGCTGGAGGCGGCGCCCAGGTCCAGGCTGCGGGCGAGGATCCGCGAGCCGTCGCCGGCGAAGTAGTTGGCCCCGCCGATGACCCCGTCCACCGTGGACACGCCCGTGCCCGTGATCGTGCCGTCGTGGCGGCCCGTGGAGTCGGCGGTCGAACTGCCCAGGTGCCAGACGCCCTTGTACCCGTTGGACCAGACGTCCGCGGGCGACTGCGCGTCGGCGGCCGCCGCGTTGCCGTGGTAGAGATTGACGTAATTCACCGCCGAAGTCTTGTCCACCTGGGGCACCTTGACCCAGACAGCCGCCTGCTGGGCGCCGCTGTCCCACCGCTCGATCTCGTAGCTCAGGGACGTGCCGAAGCGGTCGGTGAAACGGATGTCCGAGCCGTTGGCACTGGCCTTGGCGAAGTCGAAGTTGGCGGCGCTGAGCTTGACCAGCACGGGGAAGTCGGCCAGGTTCTCGCCGCCCGCGGCGTTCTGAAGGCGGACGTGCGTGCGGTACGTCCAGGCGGGGTAGGACTCAGCCGTCGCGATGGAGCAGACCGCCGCGAGTGCCAGAACGAAAGACGCACAAAGCCTGATTCGGCCGTTCATTATCGAGCCTCCACAACACGCGCAACTCAAGAATTGGGCCATCCCTTGCAACCCCTTTATTGTCCCCCAAATGGTGAAACTGTCAAGGCTTTTCCTCCCGCCGGGCCGTAGGAATACAATGACTTGCAGGACAGGAGCGGCGATGGACGCGGCGTATCTGGACGAGTTGTATGGGCAGTACAACCGGCGGCGGTTCGTCTCGGGCGATCCGCTGGTGTTCGTGCACCGCTACCGGCGGAGCGACGATCGCGAAGTGGTGGCCCTGGTGACGGCGGCGCTGGCGTACGGACGGGTGAGGCAGATCCAGGCGAGCGTGGCGCGGGTGCTGGAGCGGCTGGGCCCTGGCCCGGCCGGGTTCCTGGCGGCCTCGAGCGAGCGCGCCCTGCGCGGCCTGCTGGGCGACTTCCGTCACCGTTTCCACCGGGCCCATGACGTGGAGGGGCTTCTGACGGCGGTGGGGCGGGTGCGGCGTGCGCACGGGAGCCTGGAGCGGTGCTTCCTGGAGGGGTACTCGCCGGACCACGATGACGTGGCGCCGGCGCTGTCGCACCTGGTGGGCGAGCTGGGGCGGGCCGGCTGCGGGGGCAATCACCTGGTCAGCGATCCCGCGGACGGCAGCGCGTGCAAGCGGATGAACCTGTTCCTGCGGTGGATGGTGCGGCGCGACCGGGTGGACGCCGGGCGATGGCCGGCCTGGCTGGCGCCCAAGCTGCTGGTCCCGCTGGACACCCACATGCACCGGATCTCGATGCTGTTGGGCCTGACGGGCCGGAGGTCGGCGGACCTGCGGACCGCCCGGGAGGTGACGCGGGCCTTCGCCCGCCTGGCCCCCCACGACCCGGTGCGGTATGACTGGGCGTTGACGCGAGTGGGGATGGCGAGGCAGATCGAGCGGCTGAGGGTCTGCAGGCCCCATGGCGGCACGGGAGGGCAAGGTTCGTGATGGACTACGCGTGGAGATTTTTGGCCGAGTACTGGGCGGTGCTGGCGGAGATGGCGCCGTACCTGCTGCTGGGGTTCGCGGTGGCCGGGATGCTTTCAGTGTTGATACGTCCGGAGATGGTCGAGCGGCATCTTGGCGGGGGCCGACTGCTGTCGGTGGTCAAGGCGGCGGCGTTCGGCGTGCCGCTGCCGCTGTGCTCGTGCGGGGTGATCCCGGTAGCCAGTTCGCTGCGGAAGCATGGGGCGGGGCGGGGGGCGACGACGGCCTTTCTGATCTCCACGCCGCAGACCGGGATCGACAGCCTGTTCGTCACCTTCAGCCTGCTGGGTGGCGTGTTCGCGATCTTCCGTGCGGCGGCGGCCCTGGTCAGCGGCGTGTGTGGCGGGGCGCTGGTCGAGTGGCTGGACCGCGAGCCTGCCCGTCCGCCGGAGCGATCCGGCGGCTTGGCGGCCTGCGATCCCGCCGGCGCCGACGTTTGTTGCTCGACGGCGCCCCCCGCTTGCACCGACGCCTGCTGCTCGCAGGCTGGCCGCACGGGCAAGCTGCGGCGGGCGATGGCCTACGGATTCGTCGATCTGCCCCGGGACATCGCCCTGCACCTGCTGATCGGGCTGGCCCTGGCCGCCCTGATCTCTGTCCTGATCCCCGAGAACTTCTTCTCCGAACGCGTAAGCCCCGGGCTGGGCCAGATGCTCGTAATGCTGGCCCTCGGCATCCCGGTGTACGTCTGCGCCACCGCGTCTGTGCCCATCGCGGCCGCCCTGATCCTACACGCCGGGGTCTCGCCCGGTGCGGCCCTGGTCTTCCTGATGACAGGCCCGGCCACCAACGCCGCCACGCTGCTGACTTTGCACCATACGATGGGCAGGCGGACGGCCGGGCTGTACCTGGTGTCGGTGGCCGTCTCGGCCCTGGCGTCGGGTCTGCTGATGGACGCCTTCTTCGCCGGGGCCGGGCTCCAGGCTCGAGCGGGCACGGCCTGGGAAGTGCCCGCATGGGTCCAGACCATTTCGGCGGTGGTCCTGCTGGCGGTGCTGGGATTTGCGATTCTGTCCCGCAAGCCCCGAACGGTTTGACCCCGACCTGGTCTCTCATCCCGCCCTGGCCGCCCCGCAAGAAGATTTCCCCGCTCGGGGTTGATTTTGTCCCAACCTTCGGGACTACAATGCAATGCGAACCTGCAAGCCGTTGCGTAAGGAGCGACAGCATGTGGATGCGAATAGCCGTCGGCACCGTGCTTGGGGCGATGGCATCGTACTTGATGGTGAGTTCGCAGGTGAACCCGTCCGGCTGGCTCATGGCGGCCGAGGCGACCAGCAGACAGGCATCAGGAAAGGAAGAGAAGCCGATGACAACTCCAGCCGGATCCGCTCGCACCGTGAAGTTCAAAGGCAACCCGCTGACGCTGATGGGCACGAGCGTCGAGGTGGGCCAGATGGCCCCTGACTTCGCCGCGCTGGGCAACGACCTGGGCCAGGTCCGCCTGAGCGACTACAAGGGCAAGGTGGTGCTCCTGGTGGCGGTGCCGTCGCTGGACACCCCCGTCTGCGACACCGAGACCCGGCGGTTCAACCAGGAGGCAGCCTCGCTGGGCGAGGACGTGGCGATCCTGACGTTGAGCATGGACCTGCCCTTCGCCCAGTCCCGCTGGTGCGGCGCAGCCGGCGTCGAGCGGGTCAAGACGCTCAGCGACCACCGAGAGGGCGCATTCGGCCTGGCCTACGGCGTGCTGATCCGCGAACTGCGACTGCTGAGCCGGTCGGTTTTCGTCGTGGACCGCAAGGGGAAGATCGTCTATAAGGAAGAGGTGAGCGAGATCACCAACGAGCCGAACTACCAGGCAGCCCTGGAGGCGGCCCGCAAGGCGCTATAATCCTACAGGCCGCCGGGTGCGGCGGCCGGCCTTTCGATCGGGAAGGAGACACGTTTGGCCACCCTAAAACTGCAGGTCTACAAGTGTTCGGTGTGCGGAATCGTCACGGAGATCCTGGACGGCGGGGCCGGGGAGCCGGTCTGTTGCGGCCGGCCCATGACGCTGTTGAAGGAGAACACCGTCGACGCCTCGAAAGAGAAGCACGTCCCGGTGGTGGAGCGGGTAGCCGACGGCATCCGCGTCAAGGTCGGCTCGGTCGCCCACCCGATGGAAGAGAAGCACTACATCCAGTGGATCGAGGTGATCTCCGGCGAGAGGACCTGCCGCCAGTTCCTCTCGCCCGGCAGCGCCCCTGAAGCGTTCTTCCCGATCAAGGAGGGCGAGGTCACGGTGCGGGAGTTGTGCAACCTGCACGGGTTGTGGAAGGCCTGAGCGACAGCGGCGAGCGCGCTCGCCCGCTGCACGTGCGATAAACACCCGCTGCACGACTGAAGGACACGTATGGATCCCGTGTTGCTCGCGCGATGGAAGTTTGCCCTGACGGCGGGGTTTCACTTTCTGTTCCCGCCGCTGACGATCGGGTTGGCCTGGGTGCTGTGCTGGCTGTTGTGGAAGCATTATCGCACCGGGGCGGAGGTGTACGGCCGGCTGGGCAGGTTCTGGCTTCGCCTGTTCGCCATCAGCTTCGTCATCGGCGTGGTCACGGGGATCACGCTGGAGTTTCAATTCGGCACGAACTGGTCGCAGTACTCGCGGTTCGTGGGCGACATCTTCGGGGCGCCGCTGGCGGCGGAGGGCATCTTCAGCTTCTTCCTGGAGTCCACGTTCGTCGGCGTGCTGATCTTCGGCTGGGGGCGGGTCAGCCGGAAGACCACCTGGTTCGCGTCGCTCATGGTTGCGGTCGGGGCGACGCTGTCGGCCTTCTGGATCATCGTGGCCAACTCCTGGATGCAGACGCCCGCGGGCTTCAAGATCGCCAACGGGCGGGCGGAGCTGGTGGACTTCTGGGCGGCGGCCTTCAACCCCTCGACCCTGCCGCGGTACCTGCACACGGTGGACGCCGCGCTGATCACGGGCGGGATGTTCGTCACCGGGATCGGCGCGTACATGATGCTCAAGGGCCGGCAGATCGAGATGGCCCGCCGGTCCGTGAAGGCGGGCCTGTGCGTGACGCTGGCGGCGGCCCTGTTGCAGTTCGGCCTGGGGCACTACCACGCGGTGCAGGTGGCCCACACCCAGCCGGAGAAGCTGGCGGCCTTCGAGGGCTTGTTCGAGACGCAGAAACAGGCCCCGGCCCTTCTGTTCGGCATCCCCGACGAGAAGACCGGAACCGTCAGCCACGCCGTTCGCATCCCCGGCCTGCTGAGCCTGATGGCTTTCGGCGACGCCGACGCGGAAGTCAAGGGCCTCAACGACTTCCCCCGCTCGAACTGGCCTCCATTGGCGATGACCTTCTATCCGTTCCACCTGATGGTCCTGCTGGGCGGGTGGTTCGTCGTCCTGCCCGCGATGGGGCTGGTGCTGTTCCGCCGTCGCCTCCAGGGCGGGTCCAGGTGGTTGCTGTGGGTGATGGTCCTGTCCATTCCCCTGCCCTTCATCGCCAACGAGCTGGGGTGGATCGCGGCCGAGGTCGGGCGCCAGCCCTGGATCGTCTATGGCGTGATGCGGACGGCGGACGCAGCCAGCCCCGTGGCGGTCGTGCCGGCCGGGCAGATCCTGGCGGCCATCATCCTGCTGTCACTGGTCTACCTGGCGCTGCTGGGCGTGTGGTTCCATCTCATCAGGCGGACGATAGCGAAGGAGCTGGAGTCGCCCGAGCCCGGACCGATCCAGGCGGCCGTAAGCGAAACGACGAGTCCACGAATCAGCGAATAGCGACCCATGGAAATCACAGTCCTCCAATTCATCTGGTTCATCCTCCTGTTCGTGCTGCTGGGCGGCTACGCGATGCTGGACGGGTTTGACCTGGGCATCGGGGTATGGCACCTGTGGGCGAGGGCGGAGGATCGCCGGTCTCTGCTGGACGCCATCCGCCCGGTATGGGACGGCAACGAGGTATGGCTGCTGACGGCCGGGGGCGCGATGTTCGCGGCCTTCCCGCCGGTATACGCCAGCGTGTTCTCGGGCCTGTACCTGGCGCTGACGCTGCTGCTGGTGGGCCTGATCGCCCGCGCATCGGCGGTGGAGTTTCGCGACAAGGAGGAGGCGCCTTCGTGGCGGCGGTTCTGGGACGTCTGCTTCGCCGCGGGCAGCATCGTGCCCGCGCTGCTGCTGGGCGTGGCGATGGGCAACATTCTTCGCGGGCTTCCGCTGGACGCCTCGGGGAACTTCACCGGCTCGTTCTTCTCGCTGCTTAACCCCTACGCGCTGCTGTGCGGGCTGCTGGGCCTGGCGGTGATCGCCGCGCACGGCGCCCTTTACGCCGTCCTGCGGACGCCGGCTCCCCTGGCCATCCGGGCGCGGCGCTGGGCCCGCCTGGCGTTGCAGGCGGCGCTGCTGCTGTTCGGGCTGGCTGCCGCCGTCACGATCCTGACCCAGCGGCACCTGCTGACCAACTACGATCGCCTGCCGGTGCTATGGGCGGTCCCGCTGGCGACGGCCCTGGCGCTGTCGGGCGCGGCCGCCTACAACCGGCGCGACAAGGCCCGCCCCGCCTTCGCCGCCTCCTGTGCGGGCGTGCTGGGACTGCTGGCGACGGCCGCCGTGGGCCTGTTCCCCACCCTCGTGCCGGCCAGCAACAACGCCGCCTTGAGCCTGACGGCCGCCAACTCCTCGTCTTCCGAACTGACGCTGCGAATCATGTTCATCTTCGCCCTGGTTGGGATGCCGATCGTGATCGGCTACAATGTCTGGGCGTACCGTTTGTGGGCGACCCAACAGAAAGGAACCTCACGTGATTACTGACAAGATGCAAGCCGCGCTGAACGCGCAAATGAACGCCGAAATGTATTCCTCGTACCTGTACCTGTCGATGGCTGCCTATTTCGAGTCCAAGAACCTGCAGGGCTTCGCCCACTGGATGCACCAGCAGGCCAGGGAGGAATGGGCCCATGCCATGAAGTTCTACAAGTTCATCAACGACCGGATGGGGCGGGTGATCGTCCGCGAGATCGAGGCCCCCAAGACCGAGTGGGCCTCGGTGCTGGAAGTGTTTGAGGACGTAGCCGTCCACGAGGCCAAGGTGACCGCCCTGATCGGCAAGCTGGTGGAGCAGGCCTCCGCGGAGAAGGACCACGCCACGGGTGTCTTCCTGAACTGGTTCGTCCAGGAACAGGTCGAGGAAGAGGCCAGCGCCGACTATATCGTCCAGACTCTGCGGGCGATCGGGGACTCGGTCGGCGGGCTGTACCAGCTCGACCACCGCCTGGGCAAGCGCGAGTGACCCGTGTACGATCCTGAACCCTGCAAGACCGGGAGACAGATATGGCGATTACCTTCAACGCGGACGAGATTTTCGAGATAGCCACAACGATCGAGCGAAACGGCGCCAGCTTCTATCGCCGCACCGCCGAGGCTGCCAAGGACAAGGGGACCCAGGACGTGCTGCTGTCGCTGGCGGTAATGGAAGACGACCACCTGCGACGGTTCGCGGCCATGCGGTCCCGGCTGGAGGAGAACAAAAAGCAGGCCACCGTCTTCGACCCCGAGGGCGACGCGGCCAAGTATCTCCAGGCCATGGCCAACGGCAGGGTCTTCGACCTTCGCGTCAACCCCGCCAAGCTGGTCACCGGGCAGGAGACGCCCCAGCAGGTCCTCAAGACCGCCATCGGTCTGGAGAAGGACTCGATCGTCTTCTATCTCGGCATGAGGGACCTGGTTCCGGACGCCGCCGGCAAGGAAGACATCGAGGCCATCATCCGCGAGGAGATGGCCCACATCACCACGCTGAGCAAGCGCCTGGGCGAGCTGTAGGCCCCGCGCCGAGCCGTGCAGGACGTTGCCGGGCAGACCCCGCTTTGCGGGCGGGGCCTGCCCGGATTGTTCGCGCAGGGCCCCTCCCCGCCGCCGGCAGAAGCTGCTAGGCCCGCGATTCGTCGCGTGGTAAGATGGCGGGCGAACCCAAGGCGAAGGAGATGCCCCGCACCATGACCGTGCATGAGACATTCAAAGCCGTTCCCGTCACCGACCGCATCTACTGGGTGGGCGCCGTCGACCGGACTGTCCGCGACTTCCACGGCTACCTGACCAGCCGCGGGACCACCTATAACGCGTTCCTGATCGTCGACGACGTCGTGACGCTGGTGGACACGGTGAAGAAGCCGTTCCACGACGAGATGATGGCCCGAATCGCGTCGGTGATCGACCCGGGCAAGATCCGCTACGTGATCTCCAACCATTCCGAGATGGACCACACCGGGTGCCTGCCGGACGTGATCCGCTCGGTCCGGCCCGAGAAGCTGTTCGCCTCGACCATGGGCGCCAAGGCCATCGAGGACCACTTCCACCTGGGCCATCCCATCGAGGTGGTCAAGGACGGCCTGGAGGTGAGCCTGGGCAAGCTGAGCCTGGTCTTCGCCGAAACGCGGATGTGTCATTGGCCCGACTCCATGTTCAGCTACGTCCCGCAGGAGCAGCTCCTGTTCTCGCAGGACGGGTTCGGCATGCACCTGGCCGGCGACCATCGGTTCGACGACGAGTGCGACCTGGCCGTCATGGACGTCGAGGCGGCCAAGTACTACGCCAACATCCTCCTGCCGCTGTCGTCGTTCATCCTCAAGACGCTGGAGAAGGTGGGGCAACTGGGCTGGAAGCTCCGCATCGTCGCCCCGGACCACGGTCCCATCTGGCGCAAGCACGTGGATCGGATCCTGGGCGACTACGCCCGCTGGGCCCGCCAGGCGCCCACCGACAAGGCGGTCGTCGTCTTCGACACCATGTGGGGCAGCACCCGGGAGATGGCCCGCGCGGTGGCGGAGGGACTCCAGGCCGGCGGGGCCCAGCCGCGACTGATGCCGCTGGCCGAAAGCCACCGCAGCGACGTGGCCACCGAACTGCTGGAGGCCGGCGCCCTGCTGGTCGGCTCGCCCACCATCAACAACATGCTCTTTCCGACGCTGGCCGACACGCTGAGCTACCTCCAGGGCCTCAAGCGCAAGAACCTGGCCGGGGCGGCCTTCGGCTCGCACGGCTGGAGCGGCGAGGGCGCCAAACAGGTCCACGAAATCCTCACCCGGATGGGCGTGGACCTGGTCCAGGACAAGCCCCTCCAGTGCAAGTACGTTCCCGACGAGAACGTCCTGGGCCAGTGCCGCGAGCTGGGACAGGCCGTGGCGGAGAAGGTAAAAGCGAAGATCGCAGAGGCTGGGGCGTAGGCCATCGGGCATTCCTCACAAAACCCATCGGGTCTTTCGGCCCCGGGTGCAAATCGCCTTGACAGCCCCCATGGCGATTCGTAGTATTTGCGGGCTACAGGTGCGGCGGTCCGCCGAGTGCGGACCGTCGTCGTTGACAGGGAGCGAGACAGGAACACCCCCCTCGCTTCGCACTCCCGGCCGGGCAGGTCATGTCGGCTGGGCCGGCCTCGCCGCCGGCGGGACTGAAGATCACGAACACGCGGGAGCCAGACGTGGGATACAACTGTGTAGTGTGCGTCAAGCAGGTGCCGGACACCAAGCGGATCACCGGGCAGGCCATGAAGGACGACGGCACGGTCAACCGGGCCGCCCTGCCGGCGATCTTCAACTTTGAGGACCTCAACGCCCTGGAGGAGGCGCTGGCCATCCGCGACGCCCACGGCGGGACGGTCACCGTCGTGACCATGGGCCTGCCGACGGCCTGCGAGGTCCTTCGCGAGTCGCTCTACCGCGGCGCCGACCGCGCCATCCTCATCACCGACCGCCGGGCCGCCGCCAGCGACACCCTGGCCACCAGCTACATCCTCTCCTGCGCGGTCAAGAAGCTCGGCGCCGACATCGTGCTGTGCGGGCGCCAGGCCATCGACGGCGACACCGCCCAGGTGGGCCCGCAGTTGGCCGAGAAGCTCGGCTGCCCCGTCATCACCTACCTCGAGCAGATCGTCAGCCTCCAGGGCCGGCGGATCGAGGTCCGGCGCAGCGTGGGCAACGGGCACGAGGTGGTGGCCTGCGAGTTGCCCGTCCTGCTGACGGTCATGGAGACCGCCAACACCCCCCGCCCCCAGGCCGCCAGGCGGGTGATGAAGTACAAGAAGGCCCGCAGCCTGGCCGAGGTGCAGAAGTTGGCCGACGAGGCCATGAAGAACGACTACGAGGACTACACCGCCGAGCTGAAGGCGGGCCAGGTCGAGCAGTATTGCGCCAAGCTGGACCAGCGCGGGCTGCTGATCGAGCAGTGGGGCCTGGACGACATCGGCGCCGACCTGGCCTGGTGCGGGCGCGACGGCAGCCCGACCAAGGTCCACCGCATCCAGGCCGTCGTGCTCAAGGGCGGAACGTACAAGGAACTGCCCCCGACCGACGAGGGAATGGCAACGCTGGCGCGGGAACTGATCGAGGACCACACCATCGGCTAAGCCACTGGCCAAGACACGAATCCACGAATCCACGAGTTAACGAATCAACGAGAAGAGCATGATCGAAGTAAACCGAGCCGGCGAAGTATGGGTGTTCGCGGAACAGGAAGACGGGCAGCTCTCCGAGGTGCCGCTGGAACTGCTCAGCAAGGGGCGCGAGCTGGCGGATATCCTGAAGGTGCCGCTGGCCGGCGTGCTGCTGGGCGACAAGCGGGTGGAGAGCCTCCACGGCGCGCTCGTCAGCCACGGCTGCGACAAGGTCTACCTGGTCAGCGACCCGGTGCTGGGACACTACCAGAGCGACCCGTACCGGCGCGTGATCTGCCGGCTCATCGAGCAGTACAAGCCGCAGATCGTGCTGTACGGGGCCACGCCCATCGGGCGGGACCTCGCCCCGACCGTCGCCAGCGCCATGAAGTGCGGGCTGACCGCCGACTGCACCGACCTTCAGATCGGCGACCACAAGCCCCCCGGCAGCGACGTGACGCACAAGAACCTGCTGCTGCAGATCCGCCCGGCCTTCGGGGGCAACATCATCGCCACCATCGTCAACTACGACCGCTGGCCCCAGATGGCCACCGTCCGCGAGGGCGTGATGATCATGCCGACCGCCGACGCCTCGCGCAAGGGCGAGGTCGTCCGCTGCCAGGCGGGCCTGGAGGGCTACAAGGCGCCGCTGGAGATCATCGAGACCCACCGCAAGCCCAAGCGGGTGAACCTGAAGGCCGCCCGCATCATCGTCGCCGGCGGGGCGGGCGTGGGCAGCAAAGAGAGCTTCAAGCTCATCTGGGACCTGGCCCACTGCCTGGGGGCGGCCGTCGGCGGCAGCCGGGCGGCCGTCGACCTGGGCTACGTCGACCACGACCACCAGGTGGGACAGACCGGCACGACGGTCCGCCCCGCGCTGTACATCGCCGCGGGCATCAGCGGCGCCGTCCAGCACCGCGCGGGCATGGAAGGGGCCGCCAAGATCGTGGCGATCAACTCCGACCCGGACGCCCCGATCTTCCAGGTGGCCCACTACGGCATCGTGGGCGATCTGAACGTGGTCCTGCCCAGGATGATCAAGGCCATCCGCAGCGGGGCGGGAACCATCGAGCAGGCCCTGAAAGCATAGTCCACGAATTGCACGAATTGCACGAATTGCGCGAATTACACGAGTTATAGAGAAAACCGCTTGGGCGAAATCCCGCACAAGCAGCTCAGCTACGAGTTGGTCGGGCTGGCGCAGAAGGTGCACCGAGTGCTGGGACCGGGACTTCCCGAGGCCGTATACCAGCGGGCGTTGTGTTACGAGATTGCGAAGTCGCGGATTCCGTTCGAGAACGAGAAGAAGATCGAAGTCTGGTACGAGAGCCACTTGTGCGGTGAGTTTCGCCTGGATCTCGTCGTAGACGGCAAGATTATTCTGGAGTTAAAGGCTGTGGATGCACTGTGCGACGCCCATACTTCCCAGGTGCTGACCTGCCTGAAGGCAAGCGGGCTTCGATTGGCCATCCTGATGAATTTTGGCGGCAAGAGCTTGGAGACCAAGCGAGTGCTTCTGTAACGGGTCTCTGGAAACAGTGGTAATTCGAATCATTCGTGTAATTGGTGGACTATGACCAACTTCTATACCGACAACGAAGACATCCAGTTCCTCTTCACGCACATGGACATCGCGAAGATCGCGACGATCATGGAGGAGGACTTCCGCTACGCCAAGGAGTTCGACCACGCCCCGGAGAACGCCGCCGACGCGGTCGACAACTATGGCCGCATCCTCAAGAGCCTCGGCGAGCTGGCCGGCGAGGTGATCGCCCCGACGGCGGAGCGGACCGACGAGGTGGGCAACGTCCTGAACCCTGACGGCAGCGTGACCTACGCCCCGGGCATCGCCGAGGCCCTCCGCCGCCTGGGCCAGGCCGACCTGATGGGCTTCACGCTTCCGTACCGCTTCGGCGGGCTCAACTGCCCCAACCTCGTCTACACGATGTCCAACGAGATGATCAGCCGGGCCGACGCCTCGCTGATGAACATCTACGGGCTGCAGGGCATCGCCGAGACCATCAACGCCTTCGCCAGCGAGGAGATCAAGCAGGAGTACCTCCCGCCGATGGCCAGCGGCAAGTGGACCGGCGCGATGGTCCTGACCGAGCCGGACGCCGGCAGCGACCTGCAGGCCGTCAAGGTGCGCGCCTACCAGGACGCCGAAGGCAAGTGGTTCGTCCGCGGCGTCAAGCGGTTCATCACCAACGGCTGCGGCGAGGTCCTGCTGGTCCTCGCCCGCACCGAGCCGGAGATCTCCGACGGGCGAGGCCTGAGCCTCCTGCTGGTCGAGCGCGGGCCCAAGGTCAAGATCCGCCGCCTCGAGCACAAGCTGGGCATCAAGGGCAGCCCGACGTGCGAGATCTTCTACGACGACGCCCCGGCCAAGCTCATCGGCGAGCGCCAGCGCGGGCTGATCACCTACGTCATGAGCCTGATGAACGGCGCCCGCATCGGCATCGCCGCCCAGTCGCTGGGCATCGGCGAGGCCGCCTACCGCGTCGCACGCGACTACGCCCACAGCCGCAAACAGTTCGGCACGGCGATCGAGAACTTCCCGGCCGTCCGCGAGCTGCTGGTCAACATGAGCCTGGACATCCAGGCCGCCCGCAGCCTGACCTACTACGCCAGCTACTGCGTGGACCTCGAGTACGGGGCCCTGCGCAAGCTGGAGTTCGGCAACCCGCCCGCCGAGGAGAAGAAGGCCCTCAAGGCCGAGAGCCGGAAGTACAAGCGGTACAACGGCATGCTCACGCCCATGAGCAAGTACTACGCCTCGGAAATGTCGATGCGGGTGAGCAACGACTCGATGGCGGTGCTGGGCGGCAGCGGATACATGAAGGACTACCCGGTCGAGCGCCACCTCCGCGACGCCCGCATCACGACCATCTACGAGGGCACCAGCCAGCTCCAGGTGGTGGCCGCGGTCCGCGGCGTGGTCAGCGGCGGGGCCGCCGGCGTGATCGAGGAGTTGCTGACTCGCGAGTGGCCGGCCGAACTGGCGGGCCTGGTCGACCAGGTCAGGCAGATCAAGGTTTTGCTGGAGGAGGCCGTCGCCTTCACCAAGGCCCAGAGCGGCACGGACTACATGGACCTCTACGGGCGAAAGCTCGTGGACATGGCCATCGCCGGCGTGGTGGGCGCCCTGTTCTGCGGGCAGGGCGTCGACTGCGAGAAGAAGCAGGCCGTCGCCCGCCGCTGGCTGGCCGCCAAGCTGCCCGAGTGCCGCATGAACAAGGACCTCGTCTGCTCGGGCGACCAGTCGGTCATCAGCGACTTCGAGACGCTGGCCGGGCCCGTGCCCACGCTGGCGTAGCTCGCTGCCGGGCAGGGCCCGGGGCTGCCTACAACCCGCTCCACCCGGTCTGACGCCACTTGCGTTCGGAGATCCAGACAACGGTTCCGCTCGCGCTGGCGGCCGTCGAGGAGAAGGCGCCTACCAGCACGTCCGAAGACTGTACTCTCAACTCAAACGACGTGGCGAAGGGCGCCTTCTTGGTGCTCTCTTCTTCCCCGGTCAGGGCGATCGTGGGCGGCGCACCGGCGCCGGGGACGATCCGTCCTCGCAGTCGGATGCCCGTGCGTCCACGGCCCGTGAGCTTTCGCTCCTCGCCGTCGACCACTTCTCCAACCTTCTCCCCTTGCACCTCCAGGGCCGATCCGTCCTGGAACACGCTGACCTGGTAGCGCACGCGAATGCCGATGTACGGATTGTAGCTGGTCCTGAGGGTGGTGCTCTCAATGAACCAGTTGCCCTGAAGGGTCGGCAGCGGCGACGGCGGAAGCTCTTGCGCCTCAACCGGGGGCGGTTCTTCAGCCGTCGTGGCGGGCACGGGGGCGACATCAGACAGCGGCCCCGACGGGTGCCGCCAGGGCTTCGATATGACCAGCAGCGTCGCGGCCGCGATCACCGTCACCATTCCGCCCGCCATGAGAAGCACGTGCCTGCGGCGCCGTCTCCCGCTCGTGGGACCAGTCGCCACAAACGGCAGGCTCGGGAACGCGTTGACCGGAGAGTGTCCCGTGCGGTGGGTCAGGACGTCGACAATCTCCGTCGTCGCCTGCGGGTTGTCGTTCCACCGCACATACTGGCGCCCCGCAAGCTGGTAGCGGAGTTCATCCGAGATCTTCCCGTCCTCCAGGAACACGGGCAGGATCGGCTTCCGCTCGTCATCGGCGATCGCCAGTTCCTTGGAGACATTGCGGGACCCGCAACTTCTCCTGGTGGCGAAGAAGAGGACAGCGCAACAGGCCTTGATGGCCTGCACGATCTTCTGACGCCAGATGTCCGACCCTTCGATGCCTTCGGTGTCCATCCAGATGTGAAACCCCCTCTTGCGGAGAACGTCCAGGATGGGCTGGATTCGGGCTGCGTCTTTGCGAGCATAGGAAATGAATATGGTCTTTGCTGCATCGTCCATGGCCCACCCACCTTCACCGCTTGACGGCGGCTATCGGTCGACCGCAGGGAATTCACGCCTTCCCGAAACCGCGACCACTGAAGGGACGGTGATTATTATGCGCCGCGTCCGGTCGTCCTGCAACCCCTCCGCGCTCTGCCGGGATGAGGAATCAGCGCCGGCCGGCGAGCAACTTTGATTTCGCCGGCGCGTCGAACCTAGAGTGATATGGAAGCGGCGCAAGCTCCCGACGGGCGAGAGCCTCAGCCCCGGCCGCGGATGCATGACAAGCGAAGGAGCACGAGATGATTCATCAGTTGCCGTCTTTGCCGTACGATTACAGCGCGCTGGAACCCCACATCGACGCCCAGACGATGGAGATCCACCATAACCGCCATCACGGCGGATACGTCAAGAAGCTCAACAGCATCCTGGAAGGGTATCCGGAGCTGGCCGACGTGAGCCTGGAGCGGGTCCTGACCGATCTTCGCATCGTGCCCGAGGAGATTCGTCAGGCCGTCCGCAACAACGCCGGCGGCCACCTCAACCATTCGCTGTTCTGGCGGGTGATGTGCCCGCCCGGCGCGGGCGGCGAGCCGTCGGGCGTGCTGCTGGAGGGCATCGAGTCGGTCTTTGGCAGCCTGGCCCATCTGCGGGAGGAAGTGACCAGCCAGGCGATCAACCGTTTCGGCAGCGGGTGGGCCTGGCTGAGCCTGGACCACAACGGGCGCCTGGAGGTCATCAGCACGCCCAACCAGGACTCTCCGCTCATGCTGGGCTACGTGCCGATCCTCGGCGTGGACGTGTGGGAGCACGCGTACTACCTGAAGTACCAGAACCGCCGGGCTGACTACCTGGCCGCCTGGTGGAACCTGGTGGACTGGCGCCGCGTCAGCGAGAACTACGTCTGGTGCATGCACAGCCTGGCCACCTCGCGACAGGCGTGACTGCGGGCAAGGCCGACGAGAACGCCCCCGGAGCGGGCGTTGACTACAGGTCCGCGTGGTCGCTGTCGTCGGGGCGGAAACGGCCCGTGGTCGAGTCGTAGTGCCAGCCGTGGCTGGAGTCTCCGGCCCCGGCGGAGCCCGCCTCGACCTGGACGGTGGCCTTGTTGTTGAAGGAGTTGACGGGGATGCGGGGCAGGTAGGGCCCGCAGGGGCCCTCGGGGTCGACGGTTCCGTCCGGCTGGGTCTTGTGGAGCACCTGGCTGGCATCGCCCTCGAAGACGGTGGGGTACTCGTAGAAGTGGCCGATGCGGTAGCGTTCGAGTTCTCCCCTCACGGTCCGCAGGTTGTTGGTCAGCGAAGCCTCGCGGGCGTTATTCGTGGCGTTGGCGACCTGCGAGATCACCGTGGCGGCCAGGATGCCCAGGATGATCACCACGATGAGGATCTCAATCAGGGTGAACCCTTGGTTGAGAGCCGGCAGGCGGCCATCGGCGTCGGGCATTTCAGGACGGTTGGGGGAGTTCTCGACCAGGCGGCGGCAGGTGCTTTCGTTGGTCTGAAGGGTCCGGGCCCGCCGGCGGTGAAGCAACAGCGCCGCCGGCAGGACATCCAGCAGCACGATCGCGATGGCAATGACCCAAGCCATAGTTGCGCACCAGACAAGGCTGCATCTGCAACCCTAGACGCGCCTCCCGCGCCGGGATTGTCGGCACAGCGCCGACGGGCGTGAACTCCTCTGCAAGCAGTCCTTCAGTTGCTACGTCGGCGCGATGGGGGGCGGGGTTTAGCAAGGGTTATCACGGACCTGCCCCACAGGGACCGGGGACGGGTCGTGCCGGGGGGCGGTCAGTGGGGGATGCCCGCCCGGAGGACGATCGGCTGGATGCCCAGCTTGAGGGCGGGCGAGTCGTCCTTCAGGCGGAAGTCGCCCCCCGCGACGTCCGCCAGCAGCGGGTCGGCCTGGATGCTGTGCAGTTCCCGGCCGTGACGGCGGGCCCATGCGAGATAGTCATCGCCGGCCCGGGCGTCGCGGGCATTGAAGTAGACGTTGTGGTCGGCGTCGATCTTCTCTATGGGGGGATTCTTGCCCTGGGCGATCACGCCGCGGAACTGGAAGGGTTGGTTCGGGCCGACGGCGTAGAGGATGTTCCGCTGGACCCGCGAGCCGGCATGGTCGCGCCAGCGGTCGGGCTCGAGCGAGATCATCCCCCGCTGCACCGGGCCCTGCGGGCAGGCGACGATGTTGTTGACGATGTGGTTGCGCCCCTTGGAGCAGATGCCCGTTCCGAAATGCCCGAACCGCCAGACCACGTTGAACTCGATGAGCGTCTCGTTCTGGTCGTCGTCGCAGCGGATGCCCTCGGTCACGGCGCGGCTGGTCACGTCGTGCAGGAAGTTGCCCCGCACCACGTTGTCCCGCCCGGCGCCGGAGACGTAGATGCCGTTGCCGTCGTGCATGGTCTCCATGACGTGGTGGATGTCGTTGTGCTCGACGACGTTTCGGCGGGCGTGCAGGAACTTCTCTCGCTGGTCCCACTTCAGGTCGCCCGCCGCCTGGCCCACGTCGTTCCAGCGGACGGTGCGGGAGCACTCGCCCTGCCCGGCGCGGTCCCAGACGATGCGCCCGGTGACGGCGATGCCGGTGTAGGGCACGTGGTGGACGTGGTTGTGGGCGATGCGGTTGTGCCCGCTCTGCCAGGCCCAGATGCCCACGCAGTGCCACCACTGGAGACCCACGTGGTGGACGTGGTTGCGGGCGACCTCGTTGTCGCGGTTGACGTCCTTCATGCCGGGACCGTAGCCGGCCAGGAGGACGCCCGCGCCGCCCAGTTCGGCGATCTCGTTGTCCACGACGCGGTTGCGCTGGGCGTGCAGGTCCAGGCGGATGCCCGTCCCGCCGGAATGGACCAGGCGGCATCGCTCGACGGCGCACTGCTCGGCGCCGCGCAGGCGGATCAAGGCGGTGGGGCTGTCGAACCGCTCCCAGTCGTGCTGGAGGCCCCAGCCGGTCCGCCCGGCCTGCTCGTAGCGTCCCCCGTGGGTGAAGGTCAGGCCGCGGAAAACCAGCCCCCGAACGGGCTGGTCGGCCGGGCCGTCGCGGTCGATCCGCCCCTCGACGCGGAGCAGCTCGACCAGGCCCGCCGCCTCGATGTCCGGCGTGGGTTCCGGCCCGCGCGGGTAGAGGTAGACCCGCTTGTTCCCGGCGTCCAGGACCCACTCGCCCGGCTGGTCGAGGGCGGCGAAGGTGTTTTCGATCCAGACGGTGTCGGCGCCGAAGCCGAATCGCGGCCTGGCCAGGGCGTAAGTGGAGGACGCGCCCAGTCGGACGAGCCCGGAGGCGGCGTCGACGGAGGCGACGGGCAGGATGTTCATCGTCCAGGGGGCGGCGCCGATGACGCGGACTTCGGCCCCGCCCGCGGGGTGGATCTCGGCCGCGGTCCGCGGGTCCAGCGGCAGCGTCGTATGCTCCTGCTCGTTGCCGTGCCAGCTCCTGGCCGGGCGCTTGTGGGCCAACGGCGCGGTACGGGCGCGGGGAAGGGCTCCCTGGGCGTCGAAGAGCATGTTCGCCCGCTCCAGTCCTGCCGGCAGGGGCGCCTGCCACAGCTTGCCCCGGGCGGCGGGGGGCAGACGGGGCGGATCGTCCGTGACGCGCTGCCAGCCGGTGACGGGCCTGCCCGCGGTGAACACCGGCTGCTGGCCGGCCGCGGCTGCGTAGGTGATCGTCCGCCCGGGCGCGGCTGAATCGTCCAGGCCGAAGACCAACGTCTCGCTCAGGCGGTAGGTTCCGCCGGCGATGTGGACGGTGATATCCTGATCGCCCCGCTCCCGCTTGAGTCGTCGCACAGCCTCGCGTGCCCCAGCCAGCGTGGCCAGCGGGCGCTCGGCTGTGCCGGGTCCGTCGTCGCGGCCCTGAGGGGCGACGAAGAGATCGCCCGCCAGGGCCCACGAGCCCGAAACCAAAGCCACCAGCAACGACAGGCCGACGCGACGCAAGTTCTCTTTCATGTCCGGGAATCCTTCCCCTGCTACAACGCAGAGACGCTCGCACAATTGACGGCGCAAGGAAACGGCGAGGGCCGGTGGAGTCTCAGCCATCGCCGTTTCTATGTCTATAGTCTCTCTGTGTCCGGAGGTTACGAGCGCCGTCGCCGGATGTAGCCGCCCAGCGCGCCGGCGGCCAGAGCCAGCAGGCCCATGGTGGCCGGCTCGGGGACAACGGCCGTCAACTCAAAACTCAGATCGTCCGCCAGGTTCGGCCACGTGCTGCCCGATGTGCCCAGGCCCCAGGCGCTGATAATGATCTCGTCCCCCTCGCCGATCCCGTCCGCGAGCAAGTCGACGGGCATGCTCAGGCTCTCCCAGGTCGTGTCGTCGTGCGGCTTCTCGAAGGTTTCTCCGAACAACACGCTGATCGTCCCATTCTGCTTGTCCACGTGGGCGATCACGACGTCGAAATCGACATTGCCGCTCTGACCGCCTCCGCCGCGCCAGTTCACCGTCAGCTCGCCGGTAATCTCCAACTCCACCCCGGCGTGCACCGGGTTGATCCACCGCACCAGAGGGGCCGTCCCCCGCAGGCCGGTGTTGCTGACGTTCATCGTGATACTGTCCTGCCCCATTGGGGGGTTGACGTTATCGCCTCGAGCCCAAACGCCCCCGCCTCCGTACCAACTATTGTCCCACACCTGGATCGTCGTGTCGTCCTGATACCAGGGGTTAGCCCCGCCCAACGGGTCGCCCCCGCCGTTGGTGGACTCCATCCTCCACACGCCCACACCCTGGGAATCGGTGTTGGGGTTGCCCAGTGTCAAGCCGTGAACCGTGCCCGCGTCATAGTCCACGGACCGGTCCCAGACAAAGCCGGGGCCGTACGTTGCTGCGGGAAGCACACCAGCAAACAAAAGTGCAGCCGACGCGGCGGAAGCCACGGCAAGACGCGTGATCAAGTTCCGCTGAGCCATGTTCTAACACTCCTTCTTGGAATTGCGAGCCGACGGCACCGTTTACTGCCTGCGTCGCCGGATGTAGCCGCCCAGCGCGCCGGCGGCCAGGGCCAGCAGGCCCATGGTGGCCGGCTCGGGCACAGCGGTGAGTTCCACGTTGAACCCGTCGGGCCCTCCGGCGTAGGTGATGGCGAAGCTGGCGGTCACGCCGGGCACGCCGAACCACGTGCCCTCGGGGAGGTTCTCGAACTGTCCGCTGATGGCCTCGTCGGAGTCGATCAGCAGGATGTGCGCGTTCTCGGGCACGTCATAGTCGGCCAGCAACACCAGTTGGCCGGCCAGGTCGACCGGGCCGTTGACCACGAGCAGGTCGTTGCCGGTGAGCGTCAACTCCATCTCCAGGGTTCCGCCGGCGAGTTGGGTGTAGCCGCCGTTGATGGTGGTCGTGCCGGCCGAGCCTCCGGGGGCCAGCGTGCCGCCCGCCTGGATGAGCGTCCCGTTGAAGACGCCCACGTTCAGGAGGCGTCCGCCCGTGAAGCTGAACTGGCCGGCGGACGCGTCGCGAAGGAAGATCGTCCCGCCGTTGAGGTTGAGCGTGCCGGCCTGGAGGTTGATCTGGTCCTTGGGCCCGCCGTTTCGGTAGTCCAGGTTGCCCGCGACGGCGGCGCCGATGTTGACCGTTCCGCCGTTGATGGTCAGTTCCAGTCCGCTGTCGGCGTCGGAGTTGTTGCCCATGTTGAGCGTCCGTCCGACGTTGACCGTCCCGCCGGCCAGCACGGTCACCAGGCCGTGCCCGCCGTTGGTGTTCCAGTCCCGCTGGCCGCCGCCTCCGGTGAGGTTGAACACCGCGGGCGTCGCGTATCCGCCGATGGTGACGGTCGCCTCGGTGTCGACGCTCTGGCCGGTGATGAAATTGCCGCCGTTCTCGGTGAGCGTGCCGCTGCGGAAGGTGAACACGCCCGTGCCGTTGTCGGCGGCCTCGAACTGCCCGCCGATGGTGACCGTGGGGCTGGTCGTCCCGTCGCCGATGATCAGCGTGCCGCTGGAGTTGGCCCCGGTGTCGGCGATGCGGATGCCGTTGGACACGGTCACCGTGCCGTCCAGGATCTCCATCAGGGCCTTGGAGCCGGCGCGGTTTGCGTTGCCGACCACCAGGTTGCTGCTGGCGTGGTCGCCCACGTTGAGCACCCCGCCGTTCATCGTGTAGCGGGCGTCGGCGTCGTTGTTGGCGTCGTTGGCCAGGTCCAACTGCCCGCCGACGTTCACCGTCCCGCCGTTCTGGATGAACACGCCCTTGCCCTTGTTGCAGACGCGGAGCTGGTTCTGGATGTCGATCAGCCCGTCATGGATGGTAAAGCTGGCGTCGCACGTGTTGTTCTGCCCGACGATGAGGTTGCTGCTGGTCTGGTTGTACGTGCCCGAGTGCATGACGACCACGCCCGTGCCGTTCTCGGCCGTCTCGAAGTTGCCCCCGCTGACGTTGAGGACGGGGCTGGTCGAGCCGCCGCTGGTGCCGATGACCAGGCTTCCGGAGCCTGAGCTGTTGGTGGCCAGGTTCAGCCCGCCGGTGGAAGTCAGCGTGCCGTCGATCAGTTCCAGCGTGCCCGTTCCCGAGACGCCCACGCGCAGGTAGGCATTGAAGCTAGCCGTCCCGCCGTCGATGCGCAACGTGCCGTCGCCGTTGCCTGTTTCGCCGATCACCGAGTTTGCGATGACCAGCGTCCCGCCGGCGGGTACGGTAAGCAGGCCGGCGCCGCTCGATCCGACCGCCAGCGTGCCGGTGGTGGTCAGGATCTTGCCCGCAGCCACCGTGTAGCTGGCGCTCGTGCCGGCGGCCTGGGCCAGCGCGAACCGCTGCACGGTGATGTTGCCGGCGACATTCAGCGTCCCGCCGTCCAGATGGAACTGGGCGGGGTCCACCCCGGGGGCGGTCTCGAGGATCTCCCCGCCGACCGTCAACGTGCCTCCGCTGAGGTTGTACGTGCCGCCCTCGCCCGTGCCGCCCGGTCCGTATTCCAGGTTGCCGGCAATCGTCACCGTCCCGCCGTCCTGGTCGATCGTGGTGGCGTTCGGGCCGCCCAGGATGATCGTGCCCGCCTCCACCGCGCCGCTGACGACGTTGATGACGGCTGTGCCCGACCCGGACTGGATCGTGCCGGCCTTCAGGGCGCCCCCGTCAACCGTCACTCTGCCCGTGCCGCCGGTGCTGTTGCCCAGGATCAGGGCGTTCTGCACGTCCAGTACGCCGCCGGTGATCGTGAGATAACCCGTGCGATCGTTGAGTCCCAGTTCCATCTGACCGCCGACGCCCTTCCCGCCGTTGTCGCGGATGCGCAGCTCGCCGCCGGTGATGTTCAGCCGCCCATGCCCGCCGACGCCCAGCCCGGGGTTGATGCCCAGTCGCAGACTGTTGACCTCGAAGTCGTCGCCCGCGCCCACTTCCACCGGCGCCTGCACGGCGTTGTCTTCGAGGCTGATGTTCACGCGGTCCATGGCCGAGGGCAGCACGTCGTTAGGCGGCTGGTTCTGGGCGTTGAGGTCCACCCGCCAGTTGGTGTTGGTCCGCCACTTCCCGTCGCCCGGGTAGGGGGTCGAGCCGTCGTCGGGCGTCGGGCGGACGGGGCTGACCACGTCCTCGGTGCCGGCGTCCCAGCAGACGTCCACGCCGGTGGGCGTGGCGGCGGTAAAGGCCCGCTCGAACGCGAAGATGCCCGCCGCCTCGGCCGAAGCGTGACCGCGGTCGCTGTCGTTGAAGGTGTCCTCGTCGAGGGTGAGCTTGACGTCCGCGGCGGTAACGGCGCCGCGCCGCAGCCAGCCGCCGTCGTCGCCGTTCCTCGACGCGGTCGAGGCCACCACCAGCGGGGCCGACGCGAAGGTCTGGATGAAGCTGATCGGGATGCCGTCGCCGTCGGGATTCTGGTCGGTCCAGCCGTCGATGACGGCGGCGCTCTGGAGGGCGTCGAACAAGACGCTGCCGCTTCCGTCGATCGTGTAGCCCCCGCCGTTGCCGTCCAGCGTTCCCGGACCAGCCGTCAGGGCGACGTAGCCGACCTGCTCGGCTACCACCGTCCCGCCGTCGCCATACGCCTCGGCCCGCTCCAGCGCCACGTCGAACCCGCCGGTCGAGACGTTCCGGATCGCCGTCGTCATCCACGGCACCGACGGGTCGCTCGGCAGCGAGTTCGACTCGCTGTTCATCGTCTGGATGAAGGCTTGGAGCACGGGCGTCGACGGCATGGCCGCCAGGAAGCTCTGCGGGTCCCACCCTCCGCCGCTCTTTCGCTGAATCTGGCTGGTGGAGACGCCGCCGGCCTCGATGTACACGCCCGGCTGGATCTCCCATCGTCCGGGCACGATCGCGAAGTAGGCCACGTCGGTCATAGCCCCGTGCGTGCCGTCCTTGTTGCGGGGCTCGGTCTGCACGGCTTCAAAGCCGGTCTTGGTCACGTTGCGGATGCGGATGGCGCACGGGTCGCCGCCCTCGTTGGTCGCCACCAGGAACACCAGCGGCGTCTGGTCGTAGCTCTGGTTGAACGTCACCGACTGGAACGGCGAGGAATTGTTGGTCGTCGGCAGGGTGAACGTGTCGACCTCGAACAGCGGGCCGGCCCGCAACGTTCCCGCGACAGCCAGAAGCGCACAAACGACATACGTGAACAAACGACCCCGAGTACTCATGTCCGTTCTCCTTCCTGCCAGCGTCCTGCCGCCAGCCGGGCCAATCCGCGCGAAGCAACGCTCCGTGCGTCTTGAGACGACCGGCAACGCTCCAGGCTGCGAACCCGCAACGCAGGACCGGGACGCCCTCTTGTTTGCGATACGTGCCAACCAAAGAGCCTGCGACATGTCTCTCCTACAGGCCTACCGTCTATTATAGGCCATTTCGGGGATGCGCCAAGTCGGATTTCTCACGTGTTTCTCACCATTGGCCGGCCCCCGCGGAGGTGCAAACAGTCCCCGGACGGAGTACCCGTTTCCCGGAAGGCCCGAGCGGGCTGAAAAAGACGGCGAGGGCTGGTCGTGGGACCAACCCTCGCCGCTTTGCTGAAGTCTGCCTCTGTCTCTGTTTGCGGGCCTTGTTGCGGGATTGTGGCCCGTCGTTACGAGCGGCGCCGGCGGATGTAGCCGCCCAGCGCGCCGGCAGCCAGGGCCAGCAGGCCCATGGTGGCCGGCTCGGGCACGGCCGTCAGCTCCACGTCGTTGCCCGTGCCGCCCTGGTAGGTGATGGCGAAGCTGGCGGTCACGCCGGGAACGCCGAACCAGGTGCCTTCGGGCAGGTCGGCGAACGCCCCGGTCGTCAGATCGCTGCTGATGTTGTCGATCAGCAGGATGCGGGTGTTCTCGGGCACGTCGTAGCCGGCCAGCAACAGCAGCTCGCCGTCCAGGTTGACCCTGCCGTTGACCACGAGCAGGTCGTTGCCGCCTGTGGTCAGTTCCATCTCGAGCGTCCCGCCGGCGAGCTGGGTGTAGCTGCCGTTGACGGTGGTCGTGCCGACCGAGTGGCCCGGGGCCATCGTGCCGGAGGTGTTGGTGAGGTCGAACTCGATCAGGTCGGCCTGCAATCGCCCGCCGGTGAATTTGAACGTGCTGTCGGCCCGCTTGCGGATGGTGCGGGCGTTGAGCGTGCCGCCCTCGAGGTTGTACGTGGAGGCCACGTCTCGCCCGATGAGGATGCTGAAGTTGTCCGGCGAAGCCTCCAGGGCGCCCATGGCGTTGAAGACGCCTCCGGTCTGCGTGAAGGTGGCGGCGGCGCTGCGCCCTACCTCCACCCGCATGGAAGCATTCAGCGTGCCGTCCATCAGGGTGTAGGTCGAGCCGTCCGATCCGCCGAATTCAGCCACGAACAGCCGGCGCACGTTGACGGTGGAGTCGCCGTCCTGGATGAAGTGGCCCATCCCGCCGCGACCGACGACGGTGTGCGTGCCGTTGACGTTAAGCGTGCCGCCGGTCATGTGGTAGGTGGCCGGGTCGGTGCTGCTGCCTCCGCCGTCCTGCTTGTTGCGGACGTAGAGGTCGTTGTTGGCGGTCACGGTTCCGCCGGTCTGGGTGAAGGTGGCCGTGTGGCTGCGCCCGATGTTGATCTGATCGCTGGCCGTCAGCGTGCCGTCGTTGAGCGTGTAGGACGAGCCGCCCGAGCCGGCCCCCTCGGCCACGAACAGTCGGCGCAGGCTCACCGTCCCGCCGTCCTGGGTCATCTGTCCGACGCCGCCGCGCCCGATGACGGTGTGCTGGCCGCCCACGGTGAGGCGGGCGTTGTCGGCGACGGTGACCGTGCCGGTCGAGCCGGAGCCGTTGGCGACGAAGAAGTCGGTGCTGGAGCGGGTCTGGCTGTCGCCGGCTAGGTGGAGCGTGCCCTGCTGACCGGCGCCGCTGGCCACCTCGAGGTTCCCGCTGACGTTGAGCCCGCCCGTGCCGGTGACGGTGAGGCTGCCGGTCCCGTTGATGTACCGGGTGCCGCTGGTAGCCACGCCGACGTCGATGACGGCGTTGTCGCCCCCGCCGGGCAGGACGTCGTTGGTCCACAGCGTGTTCGTGCCGTAGTCGCCCGTGATGCCCCGCCAGTGGAACGGATCGGTCGGCTGGGCGATCTGGTCGAGCCACTTGACCTCGATGTTGTCCAGGTCGAGGTTGGTCGTGGCCCCGCCGGTGCGCCCGCCAAAGACCACCCGGCTCTCGTAGGGCGTCACGCCGGCGATGAAGTAATTGGTGAAGATGTTGTGAGGAGTGGAGGTGGCCTTGTCAATCAGGTCCAGCGTGACATTGGCCCCGCCGGCGACGAAGTCGATGGTCGCGCTGGCCGTGTGCCAGGCGCCGCGATAGTCGTACGGGATGGTCCTGGTCACGTTCTGCCCGTTCCAGGCCAGGTTCACCGAGTACGGACCGGGATCGCCGGCGTTGACATAGATGTCGAAGCCGAGGCCCAGCGCGTTGGCGATCCTGGCTTCTTCCCAGCCGCCGCTGGTGGCCACGCCGGTCCCGGTGGTCCCGTTCCATCCGGTGTTGACCAGGGCGAAGGCGAACCCGTCAGCGCCGCTGAGGACGTTGAAATCCCACTTGGCCTCGATGCGCCCGAACTGCCCCTGCGCGACGCGGTCGAAGCCGATCTGATTGTTCAGGTTTCCGGTCTGCCGGATCAGGCGGAGATAGTTGCCCGTGGGCCCGCCGGCCAGCACGTGCGGCCCGGGGCTGCCGGTGTTGGGGCTCAGGGCAAACGGCGTGGTGCCGTAGTTGTCGAAGTCCTGGAACAACGTGTTGGCGCCGACCGGACCGCCGGCTGGGTTCGCCCCCGGGGCCGTCGTCGGGTTGCTGTAGGACACGTTGACGTTGTCCAGGTCTACGTTCATGTTCAACCCGCCGGTCCGCCCGGCGAACTGGACGCGGTTCTCGAAAGGCCCCGCACCGAACACGTACTGGTTGAACACCGTCACCGTTGTGGGCGTTCCATTGACGTTGCCGATGAGGTCTAGTTTCTGCTGGCTGCCCGGCCCGAGGGCGTCGATCGACCAGACCGCCTGGTTCCACACGCCGTTGGCAAAATTCACGCTGCCCGTCGCCACCGCGTAGCGGGCGAGTTCCTGGTTGTTCCAGTTCAGAGTCACGTGGTTGGTCCCCGCGGGGTACGCTCGGAACCCCAGGCCCAGCACGCCTGCGGCGTTGGGCGACTCGTTCGCACCAAAGGCCGCCCCAGCCCCCGTCGTACCGTACGTGCCGGTCGGGATCAGGGCGGCGGAGAATCCGTCAGCCGCCTGATCGAGACTGTACCCGGCAAAGTCGAACCGGGCGACCACGTTTTGGTATACGCCCGCGTCCGTCCGGTCGTAGGCATAGCGGTTGGACTGGCTGTTCACGCCGTCATTGACCAGGCGCAGGAAGTAGCCTGACGGTCCGCCGGACGTCACCGTCGGCGCGGGCAGGTTGCTGTTGGTGATGGTCGCAGCCGGCAGCGGCGCGTCAAACGTGTCTACCAGCCCAGCGGAAAGCCCAGCCGATACCATGCACAAAACGCCCACAACGAGCCACATGTGTCGCATCATTGGTCCTCTCCTCTAAAGACAAGGATTTGCCAGTCTCTCACTCAACACGATAGGACGAACGATCGCCCTCGCGGTCGTTCATACCTAATAGCGTACCGCGCGGCGGCTGGGTGTCAAGGGGGGTTTCTGCCGGTTTTTCGGCGCTTCCGGCCATGCGGGCTCCGCGAGAATGGGCGATCACTCGGCCTTGAGCGGGCGGGCCATGAGGTCGGCGATGGCCTGGGCGGGAGGGGTGTGCTCGAAGAGGATGTTGTGGACGGCCCGGGTGATGGGCATCTCCACGCCGAGTTGGGCGGCCAGTTGCACCAGGCTGACGGTGGTGGCGACGCCCTCGACCACGCCGTGCGCCTGAGCCTGCGCCTGCTGGGGGGTGGCGCCCTGGCCGACGGCCTGTCCGAAACAGCGGTTTCGTCCGATGGGGGAGGTGCAGGTGGTGATAAGGTCGCCGACGCCGGCCAGGCCGAAGAAGGTCTCGGCCCGCCCGCCGGCGGCCTGGCCCAGGCGGACGATCTCGGCCAGTCCGCGTGTGACGAGGGCGGCCTTGGCGTTGTCGCCGGCCTGGAGGCCGTCGAGGATGCCGGCGGCGATGGCGATGACGTTCTTGGCGGCGCCGGCGATTTCCAGCCCGACCAGGTCCGGGTTGGTGTAGATGCGGAAGTAGGGGCGGTTGAGCAGGGCCTGGACGCGGTCGGCCAGGAGCGTGTCGTCGGCGGCGACGGCGACGCTGGCGGGCAGTCGTCGGGCGACCTCCGGTGCGATGGACGGGCCCGACAGGGCGGCCAGGGGTCGCGTCGCGGCGTCGCGGTCGAGCACGTCGCCCAGGACCTGGGTGGGACGAAGCAGCGTGCCGTTCTCGATGCCCTTGGTCACGCTGCAGATGGGCAGAGCGGGCGGGCAGTGGGGGCCCAGGCGCTGCCAGACGCCGCGCATGAACTGGGTGGGGACGGCGGAGAAGGCCAGCTCGACACCGTCGAAGGCCTCGGCGTCGCTGAGGGCGATGCGGACGCGGTCGGGGAGCGGGCAGCCGGGCAGGAAGCGCCGGTTCTCGCGGTGCTCGGCCAGGTCGCGGGCGGCGTCGGGAAAGGCCGACCACAGGCGGACGTGGTGGCCGTTCTCGGCCAGCATCAGGGCGCAAACGGTGCCCATGGCCCCGTCGCCGATCATGGCAAGGGTGGACGTACTCATCGGCCTGAGGGTATCGCGGCGCGGCGGGTTTGTCCAGAGCGGGCGAGCGGCGCGGCGGGCGACATTGGCCCCGCCGGGCGGAAATAAACTGTTGCGTCCGTCGCGGGCGATAAGTAGAGTTCGTGGTTTCAATCCTGCCTGTCGGCAGGCAGGAATGCCTCGGCCGCGCAGGCGGCAAGGACTTGGGCGATGCTTTTGACCGACATGCTGAAGCTGGAGCAGATCAAGGTCCCGTTGGCTGCCACGGACAAGCAGGGCGCCATCCAGGAACTGGTGGACCTGCTGGCGGGCCAGGGCAGGCTGCTGGACCGCGACAAGGCGTATCAGGCCGTCCTGGAGCGCGAGCAGACGCGGACCACGGGCATCGGCGAGGGCGTGGCCATTCCGCACGGCAAGACGCCGGCCGTCGACGACCTGGTGATCGCCCTGGGAAAGGCGCCCGACGGCGTGGACTTCGAGTCGATCGACGGCAAGCCGGTGACGCTGATCCTGCTGCTGCTGAGCCCGTCGGACCGGACCGGTCTGCATATCCAGGCCCTGGCGCGGATCTCCCGCCTGATCAGCCTGGACGCCTTCCGCAAGAAGATGGCCTCGGCGCAGACGGCCGAGGAGATCTTCCAGGTCATCCAGCAGCAGGAGCAGTCGCTCCAATAGAACGCCCCCACCTGCCCGCCGCCGGGACTACCTGATCGTGACGGCCTCCAACAAAGCCCCGGGTGCCGTGCACGCTGGGGGCCGACCCGCCCAATGACCGGGCGCGGTTCTTCGATTTCGACATCAGCCGCCGGAACCCGGTCGTCACGGTCCGCTGAACCAGTCGTCACCTCTTGCCATCGGCACTCGCTCTTGTCGGGTGGGCCCACCCAAGGTACAGTTGGGGCCTCAGGAGTTTCTTATGAGCAAGTCCGATCTAAGCCGGCGGGCGTTTCTTGGCCGCGGTCTCTCCGCCGCCGCCGCTCCGTGGATCGTTCCCGCCTCGGTCCTCGGCGCCGCCGCACCCAGCAATCGCGTCACGCTCGGCTTCATCGGCGTGGGCAACCAGGGCAGCCAGGTGCTCCAGGGGTTCCTCCAGGAAGACGACTGCCAGGTGCTGGCCGTCTGCGACGTGAACCGGGCCAGCTACGGTTACAAGAGCGACAAGCAGTTCCTCGGGCGCGAGGTCGCCCGCAAGACGGTGGACGAACACTATGCCGCCAGCGGCGGGCGCTCGGGCGGCTGCGCGGCGTACATCGACTTCCGCCAGGTGCTGGGCCGGGCGGACATCGACGCGGTCGTGATCGCGGTGCCCGACCACTGGCACGCCGTCATGACCTGCGCCGCCGCCCGCGCCGGCAAGGACATCTACTGCGAGAAGCCCCTGAGCCTGACGGTGGAAGACGGGCAGGCCATGGTCCGCGAGGTGCGACGATGCGGCGTGGTCCTCCAGGCCGGCACGCACGAGCGGTCCAACGGCGTCTCACGGTTCGCCTGCGAGCTGGTCCGCAACGGCTACGTCGGGCAGCTCAGGCGGGTCCAGGCCGTGGTCGGCCCGTGGAACAAGACCGCCCCGCCGGCTGACTGGAAGCCGATGGACGTGCCCGAGGACTTCGACTACGAGCGATGGCTCGGTCCGGCCCCGTGGGCGCCCTACCACAAGGACCGCTGCCTCTA
>Ga0116148_1000362_pt1 | contig 57439 bp, 44 predicted proteins | sample AD_UKC055_MetaG_FD_89786 | JGI IMG/M metagenome (GOLD analysis project Ga0116148, IMG submission 89786) | Active sludge microbial communities of municipal wastewater-treating anaerobic digesters from USA - AD_UKC055_MetaG | ecosystem: Engineered > Bioreactor > Anaerobic > Digestate | place: USA...
ACGAATAAAACAACGGCTGTTGCAATAAGGGCTTCACGGTGAAGATCCGCCGCATAGCCCATCTCAAGAACGATATTCGCAGTCATTGTTCTTAAGCCCTTTAGAAGCCCTCGCGGCATTGCAGCCTGATTCCCTGCAACCATAATTACTGCCATTGTCTCGCCGATAGCCCTTCCTATACCGAGTATTATTCCGGCACTTATACCGGACTTTGCTGCCGGCAGCAGTACAAAAAATACGCTTCTCTCATGGGTCGCCCCGAGTGCTAAGGAAGCCTCATAGTAAGTCTCGGGAACAGCCCTTAGTGCCGATTCGCTCACACCAATAATTGTCGGAAGTATCATTATTCCCAGGATTATTGAGGCTGCAAGCAGGCTTGTTCCGCTTCCTCCGAATACAAACCGTATAAGGGGAACAATTACCATCAGTGCAAAGAATCCGTATACAACAGACGGGATTCCTGCTAATAAGTCGATTGCAGGCTTTATAAACTTATATAAAGTCTTTGGACAAAACCTCGCCATAAAAACAGCGGTCAAAACCCCGGTAGGTATACCGAGCACCAAAGAAAGGAAGGTAACATAGATGCTTCCAAGAATCATCGGAAGTATGCCGAATATTTCATTATTGGGCCGCCATACAACCCCGCTTAGAAATTTCCCTACGCCGATTTTAATCATAGCAGGCACGCCGTTTGCAAACATAAAGAAGCAAATAAGCGCTACCGCTATGATCGAGATGCAGGCACTCAGCATAAAGACTGCCTGCATACCCTTTTCTTTTAGTTGGGTATCTGTGACCATGTTGTAATTTTTCCCATGTAGATGTCGCGAACCTGAGCCGAGGTTAACGCATTAACGGGAGAATCTTTATTAACAATAATTGCAATACCGTCTATTGCAATAACAGTTGCAGTTAAACCCTTATCAAGCTCGCTGCTTTTTACTGCACGGGATGCCATGCCGATGTCGCAGATGCCTTCAACAGCACTGTTCATACCGGTTGTTGAATCGCTGAGCATTACCTCAATTTGTGCATTTGTGTTAAGTTTAAGATACTCTTCCTTGAGTTTTTCCATTACAGGAGTAACTGATGAAGAACCTGCTACGACAATTTTTCCTGCCGGTTTTGTTCCCTTATATGAACCCTTTGTTTCGACAGCAATGTAGCCCTTGCTTTCTACAACCTTCTGACCTTCTGAAGAAAGAATGTAGTCAATAAAATCCTGTGCTGCTTCGCTGACCTGTCCCTTTGTTGCAATATTGAACGGACGGGCAATCTTATATGCACCGGATTTAATATTTGCGACTGTCGGTTCAGCTCCGTCTATAGAAAGAGCCTTTACAGTACTGTTAAGAGAGCCGAGTGAAATGTAGCCGATTGCAGAACTGTTTTGTGCAACGCTGGTCATTACAACAGAGGTACTGTTTGAGATTGAAGCAGCCTCTGTAGTATAGTCAACCTTTTTACCGGAAGAATCTTTTTGTTCAACACCAAGAAGCTCAATAAAAGCGCCTCTTGTACCAGAACCATCTTCGCGTGAAATAACGGTTATTTCTTCATTTCTTGACTCTTTGTTTCCGCCGGCAAATATCATTGCCGAAGCCAGTAACACTGCAGCAAGTGCGGTGATTTTTTTCATTTACATCCTCCAAAGCATTCTGCTATAGATATTTAATCTTTGCAGAGCCCTTTTTTTATTCAGGGACATGATCCAAAGAACCAGCTTTATCCCTGTTTTCATGATTAAACTACGGTAGTAATGTAAAAAAAGAGAACACGCTTTGTTAAATTCTTGTAAATTCGTAAAACTTTGAAATTCTCACCTTAAACAGGAATTTTACAGAAATTTAATTTTGATTATTCAGAAAACAACCGGAGCCGACTTCAAACAGGGTGAACTCCTGCCGGTTTTTAACCATTCGGGTTCTTGACAAAATCGGCAATAAAGGGCATGTATAAGTATGCAAATTTTACAAGATAAAAACACCGAGATTATTTCGCAGATTATCGATAAAACCGTTATAGATGCAATGGAATCTTTTATATCTGATGCAGATTTAAACTCTGTATCGTCGGCAGCCCTGGCAATAGCAGGTGTTTTTGGAAACGAGAGAGACTTCAGCCGGTTAATTAATGATGATGAGTCGTTAAAAGAAAATGCAGAAAAAAAACTTATTTCCAGTTTCCATAACAATTTACAATTACTTGTTCAAAAAACCTGGGTTGAAAAATCAGATGAGGCTTTAAAAGAACAGGTTCTGGAACGCTTAAACCGCTGTTGTGAAGATGTTAAGGCTATTGATTATGTTAAATCCTACGAATCGTTCAATACAGTATTACATGATGTAGTGTATTTAATGTTCGGATCCCAGGCAAAGAAAGATGATTTTTCAGAATACGCACTTAGAATAGATCCGGGTTTTGGTATTTTTTGGTGGTATCTGCAGAATCTCCCTCAAACATGTACGTGGGAATCCTATAAAATCAGGCTTGCACTGTTGCTCGGGATGTTTTTCTTAGCAAATTATTAACAGAGGTTTGTTATGGACCTAGATCACATCTATGCGAATCTGCGCTCGGGTGCAGATAAACTCTCACAGCTTAGCGCAGGTAGTAAAAATACTGCCCTTAATTCAGTTGCGAAAGCCCTTAAAGCTCATCAAGAAAGTATATTAAAGGCAAATGAGCTTGATGTGGCTCAGGCCCGCAGCAAAGGCATGAAAGAAAGCCTTATTGACAGGCTCACCTTAACAGAAAAAAGAATCGACGCAATCATAGACAGCATACACGTCATTATTAATCAGACAGACCCTATTGGAATCATAGAAAGCGGCTGGACAAGTCCTGAAGGACTGCGTATTAAACAGATACGTGTACCCATCGGTGTAGCATGCATCATTTACGAGTCCCGCCCCAACGTCACGGTTGACGCCTTTGCCATTGCCTATAAAAGCGGTAATGCAATCCTCTTAAGGGGAAGTTCCTCGGCTTTAGAATCGAACAAGGCAATTGTCAAGGCAATTAAAGACGGATTAGGTAAAGCCGGCAAAGATGGAATCTGCGAAGCTATAGAACTTGCTTCATCAGGCGAACGAAGCGAAGTTGACGAAATTCTTAACGCAGTTGGAAAAATTGATGTTGTTCTTCCAAGAGGCGGAGCAGATTTAATTAACATGGTTGTAGAAAAAGCGCGCATTCCGGTTATAGAAACCGGCAGCGGTATTTGCCACCTCTTTGTAGACGAATCTGCAGATTTAGAAAAAGCTGTGCAGATAACGCTCAATGCAAAACTTCAGAGGCCCGGAGTCTGTAATGCAATAGAAGTTCTCCTCGTACATGAAGCGGTACAGGAAAAATTTCTGCCCATGCTGGCAAAGGCAATCTCCGGGAAAGCACAGCTTCGCTGCTGCGAAAAGACCTATCCCGTTCTTTCAAAGACAGAAGGACTTGATATTGTACAAGCCGGAAAGGATGACTTTGACACTGAATTCCTCGACACCATTCTTGCAGTAAAGTCGGTTTCATCGGTAGAAGAAGCAATAGAACACATTAATGCACACAACACAAAACATTCAGAGTCAATCCTCACAAAAAATATAGATAATGCATCTCTTTTCCAAAAAGAGGTAGATGCAGCCTGTGTATATGTAAATGCCTCAACACGGTTTACAGACGGCGGAGTATTCGGATTTGGAGCAGAACTCGGCATAAGCACACAAAAATTTCATATCCGCGGACCTATGGGGCTTTCTGCATTAACAACAACAAAGTATCTCATCGACGGAGAAGGACATATTCGGTAATCAACATGGAAACAAAAGAAACTGACACAACAGGCTTATCTATTCAGGACATTATTGGACAAGCCAGAAAGATTGTAATAAAAATCGGGTCAAACACCCTCGCAAAGGCAGACGGTAAAATTAATCTGGATTTTATGCAGTCCTTTGCAGATCAATGCACCCAATTAATGAAAAACGGCAAACAGATCGTCCTCGTTTCATCGGGTGCTCAGGTAGCAGGTGTATCGACACTAGACCGCTGGTCGAGAAAAAAGGACATTCATTACCGTCAGGCGCTCTGTGCCATCGGACAGGTCGAGCTCATGGATAAGTGGAGAAGCGTATTTACTCAAAACGAACTTCACATAGGACAAATTCTCCTCACCAAAGACGATTTTGAAGATGATCACCGGACGCTCAACATGAGGAACACCTTGTTTACCCTGGTTGATGAAGGCGTAATACCGATAATTAACGAAAACGATTCCGTTTCGTTTGATGAAATCCGCATCGGCGACAATGATAACCTCAGCGCCTTAACAGCTATTTTATGGAATGCAGACGTACTTATTTTATTTAGCGATATTGACGGGGTTTACACAAATAATCCAAAAACAGACCCGAATGCAAAACTCATAGAACGTGTCACAAATATGGAAGACCTGCGTTCTCAAATAACCATCGGCACAACAAATTCGTTTGGTACCGGCGGTATGGGAACAAAACTTGAAGCTGCGGAACGTTTAATCGAATACGGCATTCCAATGATACTTGCAAACGGTTCACACGAAAAGATTTTAGAGAAACTTGCAGACGGAAGTAAAAAAGCAACATTGTTTTATCCGTCGTAAAAATTGAAAACTGAATTTTTCTCAACACCATTTTAAATGAAGAAGGTACATACTATGAAAGGTGCTAAAGTTGGATTTATTGGATGCGGCGTCATGGGAGAGGCCTTAATAAGGGCAATTTGTAAACAAATAACACCTTCCCAGGTTTTTTTATACGACACCGATGCAGCAAAATCGTCTCAATTAACAAAAGAATTAGGATGTACTCAGGTAAAAAATGCAGGAGACATAGCATTAAAAACAACTCATATTTTTCTTGCAGTAAAACCCGCTGTTGTTCCGTCAGTCTTAAAAGAAATTGCCCCCCTATTTGGTCCAGCCGGGGTGCTGACACACATGCCGGTTATTATATCAATAGCGGCAGGCGTGAATCTTGCATCCATAACAGGCAGTCTTGTAATTCCCGGAAACACTGATAATAAAATTCACTGTATACGCCTAATGCCCAATCTTCCGGCCATTGTCGGAGAATCGATGATAGCCCTTTGTGCAGGGAGCGAAGTCGAGACCGGTGAAATCGAAACTGTCAAAATGCTTTTGTCCAAAGCAGGAAGGGTTGAACAGGTTGGAGAAAACCTCATGGACGGTGTAACTGCCGTCTCCGGTTCGGGTCCTGCATACGGCTTTATGTTTATAGAAGCCTTAGCCGACGCTGCTGTTTTATTCGGCATACCCCGAAAACAGGCATACATTTACGCAGCCCAGACTCTAAAAGGAGCTGCAGAAACCGTCCTTGCCACAGGCAGACACCCTGCAGAGTTAAAAGACTCTGTATGCTCTCCTGCAGGAACAACCATTGAAGCGGTAAAGGTTCTCGAAGAAGAAGGCTTTAGATCCGCTATAATGAAGGCAGCTCAGGCGGCCTTTAGTAAATCTATTGAGCTGGGGAAAAAGTAGAAGAACCAAAAAACTTCCACACAGGAAGCACCCTTATTTCGAACCCCTCAGTAATAATGGTATCCTCGGTGTTCAGGGTAAGTATAACTGAAAACGGGTTAAAAATCGGCGATTCAAACGGAACAGATCCTTTAGATGAATCATCAGCCGTAAAAAAATGGACGGCACGTAATAAGCCGTTAACTTCACGTTTACGATTTTCAATATTCAGCTCTGTACAGACTTGAATAAGAAGCGGATGAGGAAGTCCTGGATTTTCACCCTTAGCATTAACCACAAAATCGCATTCACAAGAATCCTTATCGGAAAAATAATGAATATCAGCTGATAAGCGGCGCAGCTCAGTAAATACTATGTTTTCCAATAAATGTCCCTCATCTTTTGTATAAGACCTGCTGGCTGCGTGAATAAGCGACGTGTCCACCGCATACACTTTTTTGGGATGCAGCTGCTGTGATTTTTGCGACCATGAAAAAAACGGAACAAGGGAAAGCATATACGATGTTTCAAAGTACGATAAATAATCAAGAACCGTAGAAGGAGATTTGACCCCTAAAATCTGCGTTAAGCGGCTTGGGCTTATAAGATTGCCGCAGTTTGACAGCAAAAAAACAAACAAATTCTTTAACGATGCAACATCCCTTACGCTGTAGCGGGCAGCAATATCGCGGTACAAAATATCATTTATAAGAGAAGGGAGAATATCGGGGTTTTCTGTTTTTACATATTCAGGGAATCCTCCTGTCTTACTATAGAGCATAAAGCTTTTTTCACCTTCTTCAATGTCTTTGAACCTGCAAAATTCCCTGTACGAAAAAGGAAACAATTCTTTTGTTATATGGCGTCCCGTAAGCTTTGTTCCCAGCTCCCGTCCTAAAAGAGAGGCATTTGAACCAGTTACTACAACCTGATACTGTTCGTCAAGTTTCTGCCTTATATAGAGCTCCCATTTGGGTGCGGACTGGATTTCATCAAAAAAAAGCAGGCTGCAGTCCGTTTTTTGAATAAGCGCATCGAGAAGGGGGTAATCATCAGGTGTAAATTCCGACAGGCGAAGATCATCAAAATTAAGATAGAAAAAATCCCTCCCAAGTCTCTTAACATACTGATGCAAAAAAGTACTCTTGCCGCAGCGCCGTATTCCTGAAATAACAAGAACATGAGACTTATACTCCTTAAGTGAACCGGTTTCAAAACGTTCCATACCAGTCTCAAAGAGTAAGGCCTTGTGCTTGAGTTCAAGAGAAGTCTTTTCCAATTCTAAATAGGTCATAACTGAAGTATACATCTGTATAATATATATTACAATAGTATTACACTTATTATTCCATTACTATTGTAATATATATTTCTTTAGTAATGTTATATTTATTATGTTAGTAATATACTATTAAAACTACTGTTCAATTAGTTTAAAACTGAAGGAAGAATTACACCCCTGATTATCTGCACAGACTGCCCTTCCAATGGTGTATTGTAGTTTCCAGTCGCCATAACAATGACCCTTTTTCCCTTAACGTACTCGTCAAACTGCCACCACAAGTAGTGATGATAAAAACCGTGTTTTTCTCTTTGATATTACCTCAAACACCATGTATAATACATCAAAGGCGGATACAATGAAAGAAAAAGCACAAAACACAGCACAGGCAATGCTTCCGGACCGCTAACACTCATAAAGGCGCGCATTTTTGCAGATGAGGAGCCTGATTACTATTTCGGCATGGGCATTTTCAACACAAAAGCCAGCACCTTTTGGGGAAGCCGGCTGGAAGTGTATCTCATTGCAAAAGATACCAAAACAAATATTACTTCCTGGATATTTTTAGACATTTTGAGCAACACCATAATCGCGCACCCGGCTAAAGGAATAACTGATCCTAACACCAGCAAGGCTCTGTATACGACCAATTCCAAAGGAGAGGTTTTTCTTGATTTTCTAAAACACAAGACTGATATCGGCCTAAGTCTGAAAGGGAAACTCACCGGCGGAAAACTGCGTCCCCTGGAACAGGATTTATGGATAATGGGTAATGCGTCTGCCGCCTTTAGTAAAAACTATGTCCGCGAAAGCGGAGATCCCTTTGCCGTCATCTTTGACCCTGCAGAAGTACAACAGGCTCTCGACATTCCCGTCAAAGATATTTTAATACTGTCTAATACACTGGTTCCCGATTGGGCGGATACGACTCTTGTGAAAGCCGTGTGCTTCCCCTTCGCCCAGCATTACATAGCAGACAGCCCGGGCCTCCGCACCTTTGTAGAAAATCCTGAGGATATGGTTGTTAAGTATAATGCGCTTGCAGAAAAAACAAACATGAAAACCTTTTCTGCAAAATCAGTTAAAATACAGCTCTTTTTGGGAATTATACTATCAGGTGCGGCTAACATCATCTTATTGATGCTTCTTTTATCACGATAAAAAAACTTCTTCCGGCTGCATAAATAGGTAAATCCTTTATGTAAAAAAAACACGGTACCTCCTTTTATCAGGTTATACCGTGCTTTATATTTATCATTCAGCTTTTATTGTACAACAAAAAACTTATACATCAAGATCCTTGTTTGCAACCTTTGCAAGCAGGGACGAAATGAAGTCTGCAACTGTTACCGCAGGCCGCTGTTCGTTGCCTCTTGTTCTCGGGGCAACCTTTCCTTCATCAACTTCTTTTTGACCGACAACAAGCATGTACGGAATCTTCTTAGTCTGGGCTTCACGAATTTTAGCATTCATGCGGTCGTCGCGGAGATCTGCAGAAGCTCTAATGCCTGCCTTTCTCAATTCGGCTACAACAGATTTTGCATAGTCGTCAAAGGTGTGGGCAACAGGAATAACAACCGCCTGTTCAGGAGCTAACCAGACAGGGAAGGCGCCTGCGGTGTGTTCAAGGTATACACCAAAAAAGCGTTCAATAGAACCGAGTAGAGCCCGGTGAACCATGTAGGGTTGTTTTTTCTGTCCGTCGGAATCAACGTATGTCATATTAAACCGTTCAGGAAGATTAAAGTCAAACTGAATGGTTGTGAGCTGCCATTCGCGGCCGATCGCGTCCTTAACTTTGAGGTCGATCTTCGGTCCGTAGAAGGCGCCTCCTCCCTCATCCATCTCATAGGGGAGCCCGTGTTTTTCAACAGCCTTTTTAAGAGAAGCAAGGGCGGTATCCCATTTTTCAGGAGCCCCTACAGCACCGTCTCCTGCAGGACGTGTTGCAAGATAGGCCTTAATCTCGGGGAAGCCGAGTGTTTTATGTACAAAGAGCGAGAACCGCAGTACCTCCGATATTTCATCTTCGATCTGTTCAGGAGTACAAATAATATGAGCATCATCCTGGGTAAAACCGCGAACGCGCATGAGACCGTGAAGAGTACCCGACCGTTCATAGCGGTATACAGTGCCGAGTTCCGCCCAGCGCAGGGGCAGGTCGCGGTATGAGTGAGCGCCGTTATTGTAAATCATGATGTGGAAGGGGCAGTTCATCGGCTTTATGTAATAATCTTCCTCGTCAATATCCATCGGAGAATACATGCCTTCTTTATAAAAACTTAAGTGCCCGCTTGTCTCCCACAGCCAGGATTTTCCGACATGGGGAGTAAATAGAATTTCATAGCCGTTTTTATAATGCTCATCTCTCCACCAGGTCTCAAGAAGAACTCTAAAACGTCCGCCCATGGGGTGCCAGTAGACTAAGCCCGGTCCTGCTTCTTCGTGAGTGGAGAAAAGGTCAAGCTCTTTACCAAGCCTTCTGTTGTCTCTTTTTTCCGCTTCTTCAAGAAGCTTTATGTAATCGGCAAGCTCGCCCGGTTTTTTAAACCCGTAGCCGTAGATGCGGGTTAACATTGCTCTTTTTTCGTCGCCTCTCCAGTACGCGCCTGCAATCTTAACCAGTTTAAAAGCCTGTGCATTAAGCTCTTTGGTTGTCTCAACATGGGGGCCGCGGCAGAGGTCTCTAAAGCTTCCCTGCTCATATACTGATATTGCCTCTCCCTCCGGAAGCTCATCGATGAGCTCGAGCTTCATCGGCTGGTCGGCAAAAAGTTTTTTAGCTTCATCCCGTGTCACCTCGCGGCGCACAAACTGCCTGCCTTCATTAATAATTTTCCTCATTAACCCTTCGATAGCAGCTAAGTCATCGTTAGTGATCGGACGGGGCAATGCCATATCGTAATAAAACCCGTCATCAATCGCAGGCCCTATGCCGAACTGTGTTCCGGGAAAAAGCGTATTGACAGCCTCTGCCATAATATGCGACAGCGAATGCCGTACTGTTTCCAATCCTGTTTCAACCTTGCTCATAAAAAACCTCCTGCGCCTCGGCGCACATCTTTATTTAAAACAAAAAAACCCTTAGACCATGCGTCATAACCGTGAATCGGACATAGTCCAAAAAAACGGCAAGGACGAAAGATCCAAAGGTTTCTTCCGCGGTTCCACCCTGCTTCAGTACGCCGCGACAGCGTCTGCGCTCATCGTCTGTAACGGAGACATCCGGTTTCAAATACTTGCCTTTTTAAAGCGTTCCTCAAAACAGCTCGGGAGTGGTTTTTGTACGGTCCTCACATAAAGATACTCTCAGTCACGGTATCCTCTTCCTGTATGCAGGTGTTCCGCCTACTTGTCTCCGTCAAAGCCTTTATTCAATAGAATATAACTCCGTCTTATTTGTGTCAATACAAAAGCCCTTTCAAGCTGCTGCCTTATCTATATTGCGCGTATTGATTCATCCAGCGCCTTAAAAACTGCGTCGCTCTGCATGCCCAGATCATTAACGCTCTTTGAGCGGGAAGAAATATCGTTATAGTTAAGGGTGATGCTTTCCAGACCGGCTAAGGTGCGCAGGCTTTTTTCTCTGATGCTGTTTATTGATGCTGTATTAGTATCAATCATTTCGTTTATCTTTCGTATAGAACCTGTCATTTCCCTTGAAGCAGAAACGACATCGTTCACTGCAGATGTAATATCTTTTGTGCCGGAAGAAAGACTGGTCACACCGTTTAAAATATCTTCAAAGGCCGCCGTTGTATTCTCAATTCCTGCTGATATTCCCTTGAAGGATGCATCAATACTAACATTGGCTTTTTCCGCCTTACTAATTTCTTTAAAAAGATTATTAAGACCGTCTGCAATTGTTTTCGTGTTTGACGCTGTTTCTTCTGCAAGACGGCGAATTTCTTCAGCAACGACGGCAAAACCTTTGCCGCTTTCACCGGCATGTGCGGCCTCTATTGCAGCATTCATTGCAAGAATATTTGTCTGTTCAGATATAGCTGTTATTACCGAGACAACATCCTGTAAATTAGTTCCGCTCGAAATAAGTGAATCAATAGTAACTGCAGAATCGGAAGCACTTTGTATTCCATCTGATATGCTGCGGGCTAGAGACTCAACACTGTCGCGCGTTTTAGTACTCACATCTGATATTACACTGATTGAAGAAGTCATTTCTTGAACCGAAGAAGAGGCTCTCATAGTCATTGATTGATACTGTTCTGTAGAATGTGTTAATACAGCGGCAGAGCGGGAAACCTCTTCATTAGCAGACGCTGTACTTGAGACATCTGTGCGAAGCGAAGAAACATCCATCCTCATAGTTTCAATACCGGCGCCTATAGAAGAAGCAGCCTTCGTCATTGCCCCGGCTTCTTTCATTAAAGTTTCGCCTGTCTGTAAACCGGATCGAGCTGTGTCTAAGGCAGCTTTTATCCGCTCAACTTTAACAGAGGCCTCTTCGGAATCTTTACGCAAAATAATAGTGTAGTTCTCAACTATACTTATAAGAGAATAAGCAAGTATTCCTGTTGTTAGAAACCCCATTGTGCTATTAATAATTCCGGTAGCAGATGTTGCATCAAGAATAGAACCTGCATCCTTAACAAGCACCCATACAATCCAGTTTGTCGCGGTAAAAAGAAGGGTAACAAGAAGTACATGCCATTTTTTTCCGAATACGGCAACATACACAATCATGTAGGGCATATAAAAGATGTAGGTTGTAAAAGCAGTTTCCGGAGCCGGCTGTGCGTTTATAAGCCTAAGTGCTATAATTACGAGTATTGTAGGCACAGCATACGACCAGACAGCAGTCTCTAATTTTCCGGTCCTTAAAAAGAACAAACTCATTATAACAAGAAAAATAATAGCCGCAGCACCCAAATACCCTTTACGGGCAAGTTCCGGTGAAATTGGCATTACCGTATAAAGAACAAGAAGAAGACCAAGCAGAATCAATAAAAACAGGCTGTAATAAAAAAATACCTGCGCTTTGCGTTTTGTAATAAAATCGCAGTTTTCAAATTTCTGCAAAAAAAACCGTTCAAGAGCCATTGAGCCCTCCATAGTATGCAATATCTCCATAGTATAAAGCGGCTCTTGAACGGCGTCAAGAAATAATTTTTTATTTTTTTTAATGAGAAATATTGAACCAGACCGACATCTCATTTCCGGGCTTTCTATTGCCCCACTGATAATATGGAATAAACCGCAGCGTTTTTGAGCCCATTTCTCTATCACTTACATACTCGAAGTAGAGATCCTTCGGATCTGCTGTATCCTTTTCGAAAGATGCTTCTGCCTCTATTGCTATTGTTCCCGAAGGCAAACTTGAATCCTGAACAAGACAGGCTTTTTTTCCTGCTTTAATACTGTACAAATGCAGCCCTTTCCCGTTATCAGCCTCTTCTGCACAATATATAAGAGGCCCCCGCTGAAGAGCAATTTTTCCGGCATTTTCACTGACGTTGGAATTAGTCTGAATGAAACGCACCGCCATTTCCAGATTCAGCGTAATAATGTCGTTTGAGTGCCATTCTCTCCGTATACATATGTAGCCGTTATTCTCATGAGGAGAGTTCAGTATGGGATTTTTGTTTACTGCGAGTGTATACTTTGAACACCAGTGGGGTATTCTTAGATATACAGAAAACTCTTCAGATTTATCTATACCTAAACTGATATCAACATCACCATCCCAGGGGTAATTTGTTTTCATTTCCAACTGAATGGTATTTTCATCAACAACAGCAGCAGCCCTGCCTTGTGCAAAATGATGTATCCATAGACCGTCAGTATCCGCTGAACACAGATATTCCGTAAACTGCAGTATGAAACGGGCCGCATTTGTCGGACAGCAGGCGCAGTCAAACCAGGAAACCCTCTCTGGTGCAACATGAGCATGATCGTGTCTGAACTTTGTTACTTCAGGAAGCAGTTTCAAGGGATTAACGTAAAAGTATTTCGTACCATCGAGCGACATTCCCGATAAGATTCCATTGAATACAGCCTTTTCCATAATATCAGCATAGATTCCTTTCTTTTCTATTGAGAGCATTCTCCATGCCCACATTGCAAGTCCTATAGAAGCACAAGTTTCAGTATAGCAGGTGTCGTTGGGAAGATCATAATCAATAGAAAACCGCTCTCCATGAGCATGAGATCCTAAACCGCCGGTTATATACATATGTTTTTGGACTACATTATTCCAGATTTTTTTCAGCGCAGTTAAAAGGGAGGCATCCCGGGTTTTCACATACTGATCGGCCATTGCACAGTATAAGTACATTGCTCTCACAGAATGTCCCTGAGCACCAGTCATTTCCCTAACCGGTTTATCAGCCAAATAGTAGTCTGATCCGAACCATCTTGTTTTGGGAATCATTCCTTCCATTGCTGCTTTTCCAATATGAAAGTTAGGAACAGAACCGCGTATGTCCACAAAATAATTTGCCAATTCTGCATACTTTTTATTGCCTGCTGCTTCAGCTAATCGATGCAGCGCAAGTTCAATTTCCGGATGACCGTCAAAACCGGGATTTTGATTCTCTCCATGACCAAAGACTGTTCCTATGTAATCTGCATAGCGGCACATGACATCAAGAAGGGTTCTTTTACCGGTAACCTTAAAATATGCGGCGGCGGCTTCCATCATGTGTCCTGCGCAGTACAGTTCGTGTCCCATCACAAGATCGCTCCAGCGTTCACTCGTTTTTGCAGAAGCAATAAAATACGTATTTACATACCCGTCGCTCATCTGGCTTTTTTCTATGAGCCTTACTAATTCATCAATAATACCTTCAAGTTCTGCATCGGGCTTAAAGCGAAGACTGTAGGCGGCGGCCTCTATCCATTTAGCAATATCGCTGTCCTGGAAAATTGTACCTTTGCGTTCGCCTTTTACTTCCCCTGCTGCAATTTTAAAATTTTGAACAGCATGGCTCCCAGGTGCTCCGGGAATTTCGTTATTCAAAGCCTTCCATTGATACGGAATAGCCTTATATATGACTGCATCGGTTCGTTCTTTCCAAAACCCGGCGGCAGGGGTAAATTGTAAAGCAGTATCTTTTGTTGTGTTCATAGTTTTTCCTTTATTTTTGAAGGCTAGCCTTTAAGGCCGCCCATGGTTAATCCGTTAACAAATGATTTTTGAGCTATAAAAAAAAGAATTATAAGAGGTGCAACGGTTAACGTTGCAGCCGCCATCAGCGCAGGCCATGGAGTATAAAACGTTGAAATAAAGGTTCTTAAACCAATAGCAAGCGTATAGAGTTTGGAATCATTTAAGAACAGCAGGGGGCCCATAAAATCATTCCAGGTATTCATAAATTGAAAAATCGCGACAACAGCTAAGGCCGAACGTGTTAGCGGAACAATCACATACCACATAATTTGAGGATGAGTTGCTCCGTCAATGAAGGCAGCTTCATCATAATCTTTCGGGAGTGTTTTTAAAAACTGTACAAGCATAAAAATAAAAAAGGCGTTTCCGAAGAAGGACGGAACAATAAGGGGTAAAAAAGTATTTATACCCTTGAGCCAGTTCCATTCCAGAAAAAGAGGAATGAGCTGAACAGAGGTCGGCAGCATCATGGTTCCAAGACTTAATGAGTACATCAGTTTTCTGCCCTTAAAATCTATTCGGGCAATTGCATACGAAATACAAATATTCGAAATAAAGGCTCCCAGAATATTTATGCATACAACGAATACCGTATTTAAATAATATCGTGCAAAGGGTACCAGTGTAAAAACATCCAGGTAGTTTTTGTACTCAATTTTTTTTGGAAAGACTATCATGGGAATTTTAAAAATATCATTTATTGACATAAAGGAACTTCGTATCATCCAAAGCAGAGGCAGTAAACTTAGAGCTGCTATACAGGTAAGAAGATAAAATTGTACTGACGAAAACAGCTTTAAAGACTTTTTCATTTATTATCTCCTTCTGAGTAGACCCAGGAATTTGAGGTTTTAAAAACAAGACCGGAAAGAAGGAGCGTAAGAATAAAAAGCACCCACGCCATAGCGTTTGCCTCACCCATTTTCCCGTATTTAAATGCATTGCTGTATATGAGCATCATGAAACTTAAAGAAGCATTAACCGGTCCTCCGTTTGTCATAATGTACGGTTCTACAAACAGCTGCAGAGCCTTTATAAGGCCGACTATGAGATTATATAAAATGATAGGACTCATTAAGGGAAGGACAACATTTCTAAAAGAATGCCACGCATTTCCGCCGTCAATTTTAACGGCTTCTATAAGCGTGGTTGGAATATCCTGCAGTCCTGCAAGAAAAATAATTACAACGTTGCCTATACTCCATAGGCTCATGATTACAAAACTGGGAATGACCATAGAAGGGCTGGTAATCCAGTCAATCTTATTAAAGCCCAAGCCTCCCAAAACTGTATTCAATAATCCATATTGAGTATTGTACAGCCACAGCCAGATGACCGTAACAACTACGGAAGGAAGGAGTGACGGTAAATAAAAAAGTGTTCGAAAAATACCAACACCGCGGACCTTGCTGTTAAGCAGCATTGCTAATCCGAACGCCGCTGCCATTTGGAGAGGAACACTGAGTACCGTATAATATAAGGTCACTTTTATAGTCTGAAGAAACAGCTGATCTCCGGCAAATAAACGAATGTAATTTTTCAGCCCGACAAATTCCGCCTTGCTGATCATGTCCCATTTCAACAAACTTGTTATAAGGCTCAATCCCATCGGGAAAAGAACCCACAAAGTCAGCCCGAGAGTTAGCGGCGTAATGAGTACCCAACCCCATAAATTCTGACTTTTTTTTAAATTCCATTGCCTTGTTGATTTCAAAATATTCCCCCAGTACATATCCTGTTGTTTGCACACTAATTCTGTAGAAAAACAGGATCGCACAAATTCAAATGCCGTTTGTACAATCCTGTATAATTTTAAATCCGCTGACTTGATGTAAATCAAATCCTTCTGCGAAAATTAATATGTTCCAACAAGTAAACCCGATTGGCGGACTTTTTCAGATGCTTCTTTCAACGCTTTTTCTGCAGTGGCGGTTCCAATCCAAATACTTTCAAAAGCAGGATTAAGATAATCTCCCCAAATCTGATTGATATTTCTAATCATAATAGGTTCATTGCGTGCTACAGTCATAGAATCAAGAACCGCTTCTTTATATCCTTCAGGATGTACAGGATTATCAAGCCATTCCTTGAGTTTTGAAGGTTCATTGTAGTACTCGAGTTTTGTAGGCATCCATAAACCGGATGTATACAGGTTAAGAGTCTTAGAGGGTTCCATCATCCATTTTTGAAGCATCCATGCTTCTTCGGGATGTTTTGTAGATTTAAATACAACATTAACACCGCTCAAATAAAGCTGTGCAGGCTTTTTCTGAATAGGAAGAGCAGCAACGCCGAAAGAAAGACCTTCAATAGCTCCAACTTCAAGGAATGCCCACTGCCCGGTTACATAGAAACCAAGCTGTCCATTTGCAAGCATTGCAGTAGGAGCAGGCAGGCCGCTTCCGGCTCCCATGTAGGGCATTGTTTTGTCTTTATGAATAAGTTCTGCTAAACGCTGAACAGCTTCAATTGATTCAGGTTTATCCAGTAATACGTTTTTACCGTCGGAGGAAATTACATCACCGCCGTTGCTCCATATAGTCGGATAATACATAGCATTCCACAAGTCATATACTACACCGTAACGGACTATATTCTTATCATCAAATCCGGCTTCCCCCGGATGTTTCCCATTTTTATCAACAGTAATTTTCTTAAGATTCGCAGCAAACTCATCCCATGACCAAGCTTCATCATACTTTGATGGAGGTAAGGGAACTCCTGCTTCTTCCAGAACTTTCTTATTGTAGAACATGACCTGGCATTCTGCAGCTGTATATGCGCCGTATGTTTTACCGCCTATTTTCAGCCATGTTTGAGAAAGATAGGATGTATCCATACCATCACGTTTCATTACATCATCAAGCTGCATGAAATAATCATTCGTAGCATAGTTCCCGAATTCTTCCGGACGGAAATAGCCGAGATCAGGCAGTGTTCCCGAAGCAGCCATTGACTTCATCTTTGCATTATAACTTGAACCGTCAAGATCACCGGGAAGATACATTCCCTCAACTTTAATTCCAGGATTGGCTTCCATGAATTCCTTGAGAGCAGCCTTTACAGCTGCATCTTCTGCCGGACTTCCCCAGTAAACATAGGTTAATTTTACCTCGTCTTTTTTTGCTGAATCCGTCTTACCTCCGGCGAATAACCCGGCGGTAAACAGCACAGCAATAATGGTTACCATTGCAATAATTTTACAATTTCTCATTACATCCTCCTTAATTGGATTACTTATAGTTTGATTATAGGACCGATATTCCGGCAAAATAAGCCGTATAATTCTGAGTTTAAGTGACATATTCCGACTTTTTATATTTGATATTTACCCTTTTCAAATGTATACTGATACCAGAAACTGAATCATTCATGCCGAAAAGGAAGGTTTTTTGTATGAAGTACGTTCTTCTTCCTCAAATTTCCCGATTGGAATCGCATAATTGCGGAATAGCAATACTAAAACCAGGCTGGTCTCACCCGTCAAGAACACTCAAAACATCTGTTCTCATTCTTGGAAAAAAAGGACATGTAGAAATTCAGGAAGAAAACGAAACTCTGCATGTGACACAAAACACCTTCGTGCTTCTTTCAGCAGGACGGCACCATGAGGGTGCAAAAGCATTAGAGGAGTCGGCCTCTTATTTTTGGATGCATTTTGAAACCGCTGAACAGCCCGTAATACTTAATGCACAACGGGCCCTTTCCATTTTGAGTACTCCGGAACTTTTAAAAGAAACACTGCAGGATGCTCTGCTTCTGCCTCAAAATATTACCCTTAAAGATACAAAATCCTTTCTGGATATTTTTCACGATCTTTTATACATTCAGGAGCGGTCTTCTTTTATACAATCAAAAATGCAGCTGCTGTTTAGACTAATGCTCATAAATTTAAATGAAACAGTCTTGTCAGAAAAAATTGACGACACCTACGATCCGACACGGTACAGTATTATGTACACTATCATTCAAAAAATTCACGAAAATTTTACCGACACTAATTTTTCCATAAAGATGCTATCTGAACTTGTGCATTACAATGCTGATTATCTTGGGAGAATTTTTAAAAACAGAATGGGGCGTTCTATTGGAGACTATATAACAGACCAGAGAATAAAATATGCAGTAACGCTGCTCGTAGAAAGCAATGCCACCGTGGAAACCGTTGCCTATGACTGCGGGTTTTATTCCTGCAGAAACTTTATCCGCCAGTTCAAAGCACGTAAAAGAGAAACACCAACAGAACTAAGACAGAGGTATCGCGCAATGCACGTTACTAACCATTAAAAGAGCCTTCCTGCACGACAGCTTTTTTCCTGCCTGCTCGAAAACTCATTGATAATTCTATTGTTTTCCTTTATACTTAAAAAATGTTTCGTATATATATTGAAAGAAAAAGCGGCTTTGATAATGAAGCAAAACGCTATGAAAGCGAATTTTCCAATTTTCTTGGAATACAGGGCATATCCCGTATAAGATACCTAAACCGTTACGATATTGAAAATATCAGTGATGAAATTGCGGACAAGGCATGCAGCCGGATATTTTCCGAGCCGCAAAGCGATATTCTTTATAAGAATCATATACCGCTTTCAGATAATGATGCTGTCATTGCATGGGAGTATTTACCCGGACAGTATGATCAGAGAGCCGATTCCGCGCAGCAGTGTTTGAATCTTCTTATGAGCGAACTAGCAGATAAGGGAACTAACCCGCTTGTACGCTGTGCAAAAATGCTCATTATCAGCGGAAACACCGCCGCTTCCGATATAGAAAAAATTCAAAAGTATGTTATTAATCCGGTTGATTCTCAAAAAGCGTCTCTCGATATTCCGCAGTCTCTTGTAATGAAAACAGAGGAACCTTCCCCTATTGCCGTGCAAACAGGCTTTATCAGTTTTTCAGATGAAGAATTGGAATCCTACCGGCAGAAGATGGGTCTTGCAATGGACAGTGCCGATGTTAAGTTCATGAGAGACTATTTTAAAAAAGAAGGAAGGGATCCGTTCGAGACTGAGGTTAAGGTTCTCGACACGTACTGGTCGGACCACTGCCGGCACACAACCTTTAATACAGTACTCGAAAACATAGAAATCGAAGACGGATACTTCAGCGAATTGTTTAAAAAGTCTTTAGAACACTATGAGGCTATGAGAACAGAGCTCTATGCAGGCCGGACCGACAAGCCGGTAACGCTCATGGATATGGCAGTCATTGGCGCTAAGTATCTAAAAAAACACGGTAAACTTGATGATATTGAATTATCTGAAGAAATTAATGCCTGTTCTATTTACATCGATGTTCACACGGAAGATGCTGGCACCGGTGCAGAAGCTGTTGAAAAATGGCTTTTAATGTTTAAAAACGAAACACATAATCATCCGACAGAAATAGAACCATTCGGAGGAGCCGCAACCTGTATAGGAGGCGCAATCCGCGATCCTTTGTCGGGCCGTTCATGGGTGTATCAGGCGCTGCGTGTCACGGGTGCCTCAGACCCGACGGTTCCGGTTTCACAAACGAGAGAAGGTAAACTTCCCCAGATGAAACTCACACGAGAAGCAGCAGCAGGATTCAGTTCCTACGGCAATCAAATTGGTCTTACCACCGGTCAGGTTGCAGAAATTTATCATCCGGGCTTTGAAGCAAAGAGAATGGAACTTGGCGCCGTTATTGCTGCAGCGCCGGCACATACTGTTATGAGAGAAATTCCGGAAAGCGGTGACTGCATCGTGCTCGTCGGCGGCGGAACAGGAAGAGACGGTATTGGAGGAGCAACAGGTTCTTCAAAGGTTCACACGGCAGAATCGGTTTCTACTGCCGCTGCAGAAGTTCAAAAAGGCAACGCTGTAGAGGAACGCAAAATACAAAGACTTTTTAGAAACCCGAAAGTTTCATCAATGATAAGAAGATGCAATGATTTCGGCGCAGGAGGAGTTGCTGTTGCAGTGGGAGAATTAGCCCCCGGACTCGAAATAAATCTTGACGCCGTTCCAAAAAAATATGAAGGATTAAACGGAACAGAACTTGCAATATCAGAATCTCAGGAAAGAATGGCAATTGTTGTCCGTGAAAAAGATGTTGCGTCCCTTATTGAAGAAGCATCAAAAGAAAACCTTAATGCTACCATGATAGCAAGGGTAACTGATACAAACCGTCTTGTTATGAAATGGAAGGGTTCAACGATAGTCGACATTGACAGAGCCTTTTTAGATACAGCAGGCGCCCAGCGTACTGCATCTGCAAAGATACCAAGCCCCAATAGAATTTTCTCGCCGCTTTGCAGGCCTCTCGATTCCGTCCAGCTCGTGCTTAACGAAGAATCCCGCGGTGTCTGCAAACCGGACGTTATAAAAAAAGCATGGCTCGAAAACCTTAAAGATCTTGCCTGCTGTTCACAGCGCGGTCTTACAGAGCGTTTTGACGGATCTATCGGCTCATCATCGGTCCTCTTTCCCATGGGAGGCACAGAACAAAGTACTCCGGAAGCAGGCTGTGCTGCAAAAATACCGGTGTTAAGCCCCAAAGAAACAACAACAGCAAGCGTGATGACCTTTGGTTACGATCCGAGAGTTTCACAGTGGAGCCCCTGGCACGGCGCACAAACTGCTGTTCTTCAGTCGTTGGCTAAACTTACAGCAATGGGTGGAAACCCCGAAAGTGCGCGGCTTACCTTTCAGGAATACTTTGAACGCACCGTTTCTAAAGAAGCATGGGGAAAGCCTGCGGCAGCCCTGCTCGGAGCGCTCTCTGCCCAAAAATCCATGGGGACAGCAGCAATCGGAGGAAAGGACAGTATGTCCGGTTCCTTCCAGGAACTCACAGTTCCCCCCACCCTCGTTTCGTTTGCGGTAACAACAGAAGATGCCAAAAATATTGTGTCAGGTTCGTTTAAGAAGCCGGGTTCATACATATATGCATCAATTCAGCCGTACTCGGAACTTTTGGAGCCGGATTTTGAAGCATTCAAAGACAATGCAAAACAAATAAGGGAATTAAACCAGAAGGGCTTAATCCGGTCCATGTATCCTGTTGGTTCAGGCGGTTTAGCAGAAGCGCTTTCTAAAATGGCCTTCGGCAGCAATATCGGATGTACCGTAGAAAGCACTGTTCAGGAACTGCTCTTTGTTCCAATGTACGGGACAATTGTTATTGAAACAGCAGAAAAACTGGACACATCCAAATACCGGTGGCTATGCGTGGGTAATACTCAGGAAAAACAAAGCCTCGATATTTCTCTTGCCTGTTATACAGCAGCGCAAAATAACCAAAAAATTACCGCATCCATTCCATTAGAAGAAGCTCGAAAAGCCTGGGAACACCCGCTCTCATCAGTCTTTGCACCCGTTTCCGGCGTAAATGAAGTTAAGGCTGTACTTCCTAAGGGAAAAAAGATGCCCTTTTTTGCCGGCAGAATTCACACCTCTTTAAAACAGGAACGCAAAACACTGCAGAAAGAGTATAAGGGTTTCTATGCACACGGCAAAGCAAGTCCTATGGTTGTACTTCCGGTCTTTCCGGGAACCAACTGCGAATACGACATGGCCCGCGCATTCACACTGGCAGGCGCTCAAACCAGAATTGTTGTTTTTAGAAATCATACAGAAAAGGCGCTCGAAGAATCCCTCCTGGAGTTAAAAGATGCGCTGTCAAAAGCACAGATTCTGGCTTTATCGGGAGGATTCTCTGCAGGCGACGAACCTGACGGCTCAGGAAAGTTTATTGCTAACGTACTCAGAGAACACCGCATAACAGATGCTGTCATGAACCTGATAGATCAAAAAGACGGACTAATTCTTGGAATCTGCAACGGATTTCAAGCTTTAATTAAGGTTGGTCTATTACCATATGGAAGGATTCTGGAAACAGATGAATCAATGCCTACACTTACCTATAATACAATAGGAAGGCACATATCCCGTGTCTGCAGAACAAGAGTCTGTTCAGCGGTATCGCCCTGGGCTAAGCATGAGTCGGTAATTAATGATTCAATTCAGCTCGTTCCCATTTCTCACGGAGAAGGAAGAATTATTATTTCTCCTCAAACAGCCAAAGAATTATTCAAAAACGGACAGGTTTTTACCCAGTATGTTGATGAACAAGGGAAACCTGCAATAAAGGAGCCTCATAATCCCAACGGATCAATGTATGCAATTGAAGGCATTACAAGCAGGGATGGACGGATTCTTGGTAAAATGGGTCACAATGAACGTACAATTGGAACAATTCCAGGCGGACACTCAGAAGATATATTCAAAAATATCAGCGGAAACAAATGTCAAAACATCTTTGCCGCCGGTGTTTCTTATTTCAAATAACCGAAAAAGGTTAATTAGGAGTTTACAATGAAAAAAACACTAACTAAAGTGTTATGGATTTCTGCGGCGCTTTTCCTTGCTGCTGCGGCTTTTTCCTGCAATCAGACTGCCGCTGAAGCTGTCTGGTACAATGATTTTGAAGAATCAAAAGCAGCTGCTGCAGAACAGGATAAAAACATATTGTTGTTTTTCACAGGTTCCGACTGGGATACTATCAGTCAGTCATTAGCAGCCAACGTATTTACATCCGATGTTTTTCTAAAAAAAGTAGCATCAGAATATATTCTGGTACAGCTCGATTTTCCTCAGGCAGAAGGTTCAATTGTTGAAGAACAGTTTATGAAAAATTACGACGTCGCCAATAGTTTTACACTCGAAGGAATTCCTACGGTTCTTTTAGTTACAAAAGAAGGATACGTAATTGCCGTAATAGAAACTACTGCTGATATTGAAAGTGCGGATGACTATGTTAAAACAATAACATCTTTTAATAAGCAGTCTGATAAAATTGTTGCAGCTTCAAAAAAGATGGACAAGGCGGAAGGGTTTGATAAGGTAAAACACATTGACACCTTTGCCGATTTACTCGACTCCTCATACCGGTACCTTCTTTCAGATTTATTCACCCAAATCGCAGACCTTGATCCGGAAAACAAATCAAACTTATACGGAAAATATCTGCTGCAGCTGACTTACCCGAAGGCAATGGAAATATTTTCTTCCGGCAGCCCCGATGAGGCAATTAAAATGTTCATTGACATAGCAGAAGGCGGATTATTGAATAAGGCAGACACACAAGAGGCTTATTATTCAGCTGCATATTTATCTGCGCAAACTCCCGACAGCAACAACGAAGTTGTTCTTGATTATCTGCGCAAATCGTATACGATCGACACAGAGTCAAAAACAGCAGAAGCTATTCTGACGACAATTGAATATATTGAAAGCAGCATCGCTGCAGAAAAGGCAGCAGAAGATTCTTTAGTGGAAGAAGCAAACCTGGAATAAATGAATACGGCGGAGCCCCCTCAAGAATCACTATGGGGACTGCTCATACTGTGTGCGGTCCTCATTCTTCTCTCAATTATTTTTTCTGCCTCAGAAACAGCTTTTTTATCTATCAATAAACTGCGGCTTCGCTTTTTACGGAATAAAAAAGATAAAAGAGCTGTAAGAGCAGGAAAACTCCTCGACAAGAAAAGTCTTTTACTAAACACACTTCTAATCGGCAATAATATTGTAAATATCTCATTATCTGCAGTTGTTACTTCTATAGCCCTTACCTTATTCGGTAAGTCCGGCATCGGTATTGCGACAGTCACTGTTACTATTATACTGCTCATCTTTGGAGAAATAACGCCTAAAACAATAGGATCTCATCATCCCGAGGCTATTGCTTTTTTGTTTTCAAGAATAATTCGTTTCTTTTCCATTATTCTAAAACCGCTCGTCCTTTTTTTTACAGGTTTATCATCCCTTATATTAGCAATTTTACATATTAAAACTCCGGATAAATCGGTATCTTTTACCGAGGAAGAGATTAAGCATCTTATTGAAATTGGGGAAGAAGAAGGAATACTCGACAGCAGTGAAAAAAAAATGATGCACCGGGTTTTTAAATTTACCGATCTCTCTGCTAAAGAAATCATGATACCGAGACCTCAAATTACCGCAATACCGATGAACACAACATTCACGGGTGTTCTTGAATTGTCTCAGAAAACCCGTTTATCTAAATTTCCTGTATACAAGACAAGCATTGACGACATTCAGGGTGTTCTTCATGTAAAGGACATGATGAAATTCGCTCAAAACCGGAATGCCTTTTCTGTTAAAGACTGTATGAGACAGCCCTTATTTGTACTTGAAACAAGAAAAATGTCTTCTATTCAGCAGATATTAAGAGAAAATAATCAGACAATTGCAATTGTTCTTGATGAGTATTCCGGTACAGCAGGCCTGCTTACAATTGAAGATATAGCGCAGGAGATTTTCGGAACTATGTATGATGAGTACGATTCTTCAGCCTTTCCGGAAATTCAAAAAAAATCCGAGACAGAGTTTTTATTGTCGGGTAATGCCCGGCTCATAGATATTCTTGAAAAAACAGGCATTCACCTTGAATCAAAATATTATGAAACTATTGCAGGGTATATAAACGAAAAGCTGGATAACCTGCCGGATATAGGTACGGTATTAAAAGAAGAGCATACGAGCCTTACGGTTTTAGACATGACAGACCGCCGCGTTCTTCAGGTACTGCTAAGAAAGGAGACTGTATGATAAGCTTGAATTTTTTACTGCTTATTATTCTCCTCGCGGCTTCGAGTTTTTTCTCATCATCAGAAACTGCCTTAACATCAATTACCCGTATTATGCTTAAAAGGATTGTTAAAGAAAGACGAAAAGGCGCTAAACTTGTTAATCTGCTTAAGAATAAAATGGACAGCGTACTTACTATAATTCTCATAGGAAATAACTTTGTTAACACCCTCGCTTCCGCAACAGCCACGGCCCTGGCAATTTCCCTTTATGGTGAAAAAGGTGCAGGAATTGCCGCTGCAGTCATGACTATTGCAATTATTCTTTTTGGTGAAATTTTACCTAAAACCATTGCCTATAGAAAGCCTGTCGAAATTGCCTGTTTGACAGCACCTCTTCTTTACGTTTTTAGAATTATTATGAAGCCTTTTGAATGGCTGTTTTCCCATCTTCAAAAACTTATAAATAAGGCTGAAAAAGCAATATGGAAAACTTCATTACCCCTTATTACAGAAGACGAGTTAAAAACACTCATAGACTTAGGAGACTCGGAAGGAACACTGGAAAGCGGTGAAAAAGAAATGCTGCATAACATTTTCGAATTTTCAGATCTTAAAGTCCGTGATATAATGAAACACCGTTCTTTAATTCGAGGAATTCCGGCCAATGCAGATTATGAAGCGGTAATTTCTGCTTTTAAATCATCCGGATACTCCAGACTCACTGTCCATGAAGAAAATCTTGACAACATTATTGGAATTGTTCATTTTAAAGATATTTTATTTAATAAGGCTAAGCTGTTTAATTTGAAAAACATTATACGTCCCGTTCCCTTTGTTCCGGAAACAAAGTCTGTTGTTTCACTGCTTGCACTTTTTAAGAAGGAAAAACAAAACTTCGCTGTTGTGGTCGATGAACACGGAAGCAACCACGGAATCATTACCATGAACGACATTCTTAAAGCTGTATTCGGACGTATAACCGATGAGTACAGCCTCATAGATGTGCCGGCAGAAGAAAGAATAAAAATACTCAGCCCCAATCAATTTCTTATACCCGGAGACCTTTACCTTAATGAAGTGAACCAAATTTTTACACTCCAGCTTCAATCAGAGGATTTTGACACCTTTGGAGGCTGGCTGTTAGAACAATTCGGGTATCTTCCTGCATCGGGCGAAAGCATCCAAAAAAACAAGCTTATTTTTACCGTCGAAGAGCTTTCTCAAAGAAGAATCAGAAGCATCAGGCTTTCAATGTAATTCCATCATCTGCCGAAAACATACGATAAAGATGCCGTAAAACGTGCTTCAGAAAGAGATGTACCACCCAAATAACCTGACTGCTCAAAAAAGGCATTTCCGCCTTCCTGCTTAGTGCCGGTAACACCTTTAATCAATGGAAGAAAAACACCTTCAACACCAACATTCATTGATAATGATTTTGTAAAATTTATAGCAGCTTTCACGCCGCCTTTAAAAGCGTAAAATGATTTCATGCTGTCAAGAAACTCAACTTTTCGTAAATGGTGAATATCCCAGCCCTTAGCAAAGCAAAACGGAGAAAAAGCCATTGATGCGGTAATAACAAACGGGCCGGGCGGCTGGATTCTCCAATCTGAACCGATCCAGACAAAAAGAAGATATTGTGTATAAGAAATAATCTGCCCGGTAAAGTTTTGAACCACGGGCACCGTATATAATCTATTAATTAAGTACCCGTCATATGACGAGGCTCCGGTTTCATTATACTGTACCCCGGTAAAGCAGTTGATAGTTACCTTTTCATCCTGAACAAAATCATAACCGGCTGCAATAAACACATCTAAAAGTCCGGTTATTACTGCGTCATGCGAAGAAAAAAGAGTCGGCTCAGGAGAATTTGTATAAAAATCTGAATCAGTCATTGTACCTGCAGCACCGGGAAAGCCGTATAAGGCAGTGCAGGAAGAAGTAAAACCGTTTTTTGAATAAGCCACAGAGAATCCTGCCAGTAAAATACGGTCCAAACTCCATTGCAGATCACTAAGAAGCTTAACCCCGCTGAATTCTTCAAAGAATACATATTCTCCAATAGTGCTTTTCCGGTATTGAAAAACTGGTTCTACAGTTAGAGAAAATCCTTTATTGTCCTGTGCAGGTATATAAAAAACAATTACAGAGAAGATTATGAGCAAGAGTACTTTATTCTTCTTCACCATCTTCCTCATCTGTTCCATTCAGCGGATTGACTTTGAATAATTTTGAAAACTGTTTTCGTACAGATTCAAGATCTTTTTGATACGGTGCTGTAATAGAAACTCTTTCATCTGTTGCAGGATGATTAAACTCAATTTTGTAAGCATGCAGAGCGAGGCGGTCAAGCAAGGGTCTTTCTTCAAAAACATCTCCTCTCCAGGATCTCTTTATTTCAGAAAGCCTGATTGGTTTTTGGTTCCCGCCGTATAATGGATCGCAGACAATACTAAGCCCGCAGTCGGTTAAGTGGACACGTATTTGATGAGTCCTGCCGCTGACAGGAGAGGCCTCAATCCAGGAATATGGACCACATACACCTATGAGCTTAAAATAAGTTTCTGAGCTTTTGCCGAATTTTTTTGAGACTATAGTCCGGTGGCGTGCATCACCGTCAACTTGCAGAGGAGAATCTACCGTTATGTGATCCCAAAGAGGGCGTCCATAAACAAGGGCATGATAGGTCTTCGCAACTTCTCTGTTTTGAAAAGCCATGGACAAAATACGGTGAGCTTCTGCATTTTTTGCATAAAGAACAATACCGGAGGTATCTTTATCAATCCGGTGAACAGCCCATAGTTTTCCCAGTTCTTCCGATGCAAGAGAATCAAGCCTCGGAGCTTCGGGATCATAACGGTCGGCGGCTACAAGGAGACCGCTTTTTTTATTTAGAACTGCTATATGATCATCATCATAGAGAATAGAAAAGGCTTTATCGGTTTTCATAGACTATAAGTATAGCATATAAAAACTTCCGAGGTAAAGAGAGCCCTAAATTGTATATATGAAGATACTGTTGGACATGGATACCCAGCTTGCGCTAAGAGATAGTTTTTTGTACAATAAAGCTTGTGTTTAAGGCATGAACAGCTTAATATTACTTTGAACAAGAATACCAGGAGTCATAATGAAGGGAAGATTCGATTTTACCGTTGATGAACTTGGGCCATGTAAAGTCCCGTCACCAATAAAGTTGTCTACTGTACAGGGCGACTATATTGCAAATTATGTAAAAGACAACGAATATGTCCGCTACAATATAGATATATACGGCGATGTTTTAGAAACCGATGCAGATGCATACGATAATAATCTTATTCAAAAAGCCGGACCTAGAGAATTATTGTATTTTAATCCAGCTCATGTTAATGCGGGTATTTGTACCTGCGGCGGTCTTTGCCCGGGAATTAACGATGTTATTAGAGCAATAGTACGATGTTTATATAACCGTTACGGCGTTCGCCGCATCAGAGGTATAAGATTCGGCTTTAAAGGTTTATTACCCGATCAAGGCTACGCCCCCATCGATCTTACTCCGGATATGGTCGACGACATTCATAAAGTAGGCGGATCTTATCTTGGAACAAGCCGCGGCGGCGGTGACCGTGTAATTGAAATAGTAGATGCAATTGAATCGCTCAATATGAATATGTTTTTCATAGTCGGCGGAGACGGCACACAGCGGGGCGCCTTGGAAATTGCAGAAGAAATTGAAAAAAGAAATTTGAAGGTTGCAGTAATTGGAATACCCAAAACAGTTGATAACGATCTCGTTTTTATTCAGCGGTCATTCGGTTTTGAAACAGCTGTAGAAAAAGCAACAGAGGCTGTATCTGCAGCACATATGGAAGCTCATTCGCATATTAACGGCATAGGATTAATAAAGCTTATGGGACGGGAGTCGGGATTCATTGCGACAGCTACAGCTCTTGCCTGCCACGAAGCAAATTTCTGCCTTATACCGGAAGTTCCCTTTGACCTTGAGGGTGAAAAAGGATTTTTAAAAGAACTAGAACTCCGCCTCCAAAAAAGACATCATGCTGTTGTTATTGCAGCAGAAGGAGCTGCTCAGGAACTTCTTAATGCAACAGATGAAAAAGATGCCTCCGGTAACATAAAACTTGGAGACATTGGTCTATTTCTTAAAGATAAAATTACAGATTATTTTAAACAAAAAAAGATTCATATTAACTTAAAGTATATTGATCCTAGTTATCAGATTCGGTCTGCACCTTCAACCCCTTCGGACTCCATTTATTGTGAGAGATTGGGAAACAATGCAGTACACGCAGCAATGGCCGGAAAAACAAAAATAGTAATTGGACTTGTTCACGATAAGTTCGTACACCTGCCCACAAGACTCGTTACAGCCAGAAGAAATAAGGTAAATCCGGAAGGTTCTTTATGGCGTGATGCAATTGATGCAACCGGACAGCCGATTTTAATGGTTAATCCAAAAGAAAAAAAATAGAAATCTGCAGATCATTCTAGGTCTGTATAAGGAAGCCCTGCGTAAAGACGTAAACTTTACACAGGGCTTTTTCATATATTACAATGATTAGTAATTATAAATCGTATGTCTTCCCGTATTCGACAATTTCTACATCATTAAAACCGTTTAATGACAGCTGTTCCTTAAAGAATACCTGAGCTTCATTTTCACCATGAACCATAAATATCCTCTTTAACCTGGAAGTATCAATATCTTTAAGCCATTGAATTGTCTCTTCATAATCGGCATGGGCGCTGAAGGCATTAATCTGCTCTATATCTGCACGAACCTTATACCAGTCTCCCATAATCCGCACCTCTTCCTCGCGGTTTTGCAGTCTCCGTCCGAGCGTATTTTCCGCCATGTAGCCCACAAGCAAAACAGTATTCCGGCTGTCCCCTACATTATTAGCAAGGTGATGCAGAATACGCCCTGCTTCGCACATACCGTCGGCACTAATAATAATCATGGGTCCGGGTCTGTCATTCAGTGATTTTGACTCATCAACACTGGTAACAAACGAAAGAGAATTAAAACCGAAGGGATTTTTGTGGTGCGTAATAAAGGCCTCATGGGTTTCCTGATCGTAGCATTCAGGATGAATTTGAAAAATACTTGTCGCATTCGTCGCCATTGGTGAATCAACATATATTGGAATCTCAGGAATTTTTTTCTTATCTACGAGCAAATGAAAATAATACACAAGCTCCTGCGTCCTTTCTATTGCAAATGACGGAATAATAATTTTGCCCTTTTGATCCACAGCCTTACGTACAATCCGGGCTAATTCGTCCATTGCGACCTGAGCATCCTCATGAAGTCTGTTACCGTAGGTGCTTTCAATAATTAAGTAATCCGGAGGCGGTACATTTATAGAAGGATCACGGATTATAGGCTTCTTTTTCCGGCCTAAATCCCCGGTATATAAGACATTTATGTCGCCGCCGTCCTGTGACTGGCCTTTCAAAGTAAGGCTTGCAAAGGATGATCCTAAAATATGGCCTGCATCATAAAACTCCAGCTGAACGTCCGGTGCAATGAACATTTTTCTATTATAAGAAACTGTTACAATCTGATTAGCGGTTTGAACAACTTCCTTTTCGGTAAATAAGGGTTTCCAGGTAAAATTTTCACCTTTTTTTGCTGCCTGTTTCCGCAAATATTCAGCATCACGCGACTGAATATGAGCACTGTCCATCATAATGAGGTTAGCAAGATCTCGCGTTGCAGGTGTTGCATAGATATTGCCATCGTAACCCTTTTTAATGAGAACCGGCAGCAAACCGCAATGATCATAATGAGCATGAGTCAATATTACCGATTCAAGTTTGTCTGCAGGAAGATCGAATTCCCTGTTTTTACTGTCGGCATCGCTTCTTTTACCTTGAAAAGCACCGCAGTCAACTAAAAAAATTCTTCCATTTATTTCAAATACATGCTTTGATCCTGTTACTTCCTGAGCTGCTCCCAAAGAATATAGTGTTACGCCCATAAAACCTTCCTTTATTTAAAAGTGTACCCTAAATACTACAACTGAATGATTAAAATCGCAAGTAAAATTACTAAAAATCCCTTGCTTTTAAGCTCTCATTTGATATAATCAATAGCGAGGTTTACTTTGTATTCAAGAACATATTTTAAAACACCGGATACACTCGTTAAAAACGGCAAACCAGTTTTCGGGTCTTTTGAAGAACCGCCGAAGAGTCTTGATGTACGGGGTGTTTGGTTTCCTTTTGGAGTGCTTCCCTTCCCGCCTTTTATAACAAATTTAAGAATAAGAAGTACCTTGTTTTTTGAGTTTAGTACAGACACTTTTATAGGCAGTTTGGAACTCCTCGATGCAAAAATGGTAGGATACTTAAAATTTGTTATCTGGGACAGAGCAACAGGCAAAAAATATGCTTACAATAATTTTATGGGCTTACGCAGACGCCTTATACCAAAAAACCTGAGAGCGGCAGTCTGTGCAACCTTTAGTAAAAACCGGTATGTACGCATTGCCTGGGATAGAAGTATTAACCGCTTTTCCTGTATTTTCAGCATGAAAGGCGACAATGTACGCCCCAGCATCTCTGGAACCTTTATATCATCCTTTGACGGCAGTCTTTTCTCCCAATTAACATCTGTAAGCCCCGCCCCCTCATTCAGACGCTGTTCGGCGCTTTATCAGATGAGTAATGAATTTAAAGGCTCTTTTACCAGCTGCCAAAGAGATAAAAGAGAAGAACTGTACGAACAGAAAGGACTTTTTTTATTCGGAATTAAAAGGGCTTACTACAATTTACGCCACAATGAAGACACACTGACAGCCCAGGGAATAGTTAAGGGTAAACATGTTGTTTTTAGAATCTCTACTGCAAACAATGATGCGTTTGTGCCGGATATGTATAATGAAAATGTTCTCATCGTTGACGGTGTAAAGACGCTTCTCCCTCCGGTTAAAATAACAAGGCCTTCAGGGTTTCAGGGAAAATGGATAATTCAAGATACAGAAAGCATGATAGACCTTTCATTTACGCCCCGTTCGGATGATCTTAGACTTTTCAGTATTTTTATACTTCATGCACGGTACCATACCATTCAGGGATCGTTCAGCGGTGTTCTTTTGACAAAGAATGCAGAAGAAATAAATCTAAAAGATTTCACCGGTATAGCCGGGAAACAGCGTATCCGCTTATAAACGGAGATATATATGAGTGACCAGAAACAGAATAAACCGAAAGCAGTATATAATCCTGGTGAACTCGACAAAACAAGAAAAAATATTGGTGAAGTTTCGAAAGAAGAAGCATTAAGAGTTGCAAAACTGCTTGGCGGGCAGGTTGGTGTTGAAAAATCGATAGACACATCTGAGGCTCTTAACAAACGAAAACGAACCTATGCTCACAAAAATGATTCGTCCAGTCAAACTCAGCCGGCTGCGGCTCCTCCAAACCCCATAATTCAGCAAAAAGCACAAGCACGAACCAGCCTCCCCTTTATTAATTCAAAAGAAAAATCATTAATAGACAAGCTTATGGCAAGTCCTGAATACCGGATTAAGCCAAATTACGGATTTCTTTCTTTTATTATGAATTTACGAAAGGGCGGGACAGAAAGGGTTCTGCCGGATTTTGTTCTAAATACTCTTCATAACCATCTTGGGCATATACAAAAATTCAACACCTCAATTAAGCATTTAGTAAATCATGCAAACGAAACATATAAACAGCAGATAAAACAGACGCCAAGCGTTTTTTTTAAAACAATAAAGTTTATAAACGAATGGGATCTTAAAGAATTACGGGATGCTTACGCAGAACTTGAAAAAAAAGCAGATGAATGCACCGTTACCATGCTTATTCCTTTTACAAGAATACTGTACCGATCTCTGTTAACAATATATTTTCTTGGGGACACAAGAATTATTTCGTATATAAAAAAAGTATATGCAGATATTATTCCCTACATTACAACCTCGCATGAAACCTTATTTCAATATGCAAAAGACGCTGCGTCCGAATGGTTATATATAAACGGACAGATAGTCAAAGGATTGTATCCCCTGCTGCTGCGTATGTCATGCGCACAATATGAGGAATATTCAAGTTTTTTTACGACAAGAATTTCAAAGATTCTTACCTTTTTAGATATGACGAAGTATGACCTGATTTTACCGGGAAAAGAGCAGGAAGAAGAAAAAATAAACAGCACAGAAATTTCTTCTAATCAGACTGATAATAACCTGTCTCCTGATGATGAAGAGGCAGCCGATAACGAAAACAAAGGACAGGATAAGCCGGATTTAGAAGAAACAAAAACAGAGAAAAAGGGCGAAGCACCGTCAGAACTAATAAAAAGAGGCATTGAACTGCTCGACACCCTTTTCCCGGAAGCGGGCTGGAATATAATTCACACAAAACCGGATATGTACCCTTACTTTCAAACACTGTATTCATTTACAGACGGGTTCAACCTGATTGCACCTGAAAACCCTATACAGATTACTATGATTCTGCAGAGAATTCTTGAAGATTTCTTTGTAGCATGCAGAAATATTAAATTCAGCATAGATAAGGAACCTGACTTTCTGGTCTTTGAAGATAATCTTACAAACATTTTTTCTGAATGGTCTCTCTATAGAGAGCAAATATGTGAAAGATTATATTTATCAGAATTGAAAGATTATGTTAATCATATATACACCCAGTCGGACTTTGGTATATCACCGTATGCAAAAAAGAAGCTTTCAAATCTTTTATGGCAGACTAAATACCTTTTTCTGCCGCATCTGTCATTTGAACTCATTTTCATGGAACGGCCCGACAAAGATGCTACATATAGGCCGATGCCGAAGAGGGTTGAATATCTAAAATCTATTTTTTCTGTACTTATAAGCCGTGTTGATCAAAGCGGTGATTCATTACTGCATGACAAGGCTAAGGCAAACGAAGACACTCACGGGGCAGCAAACCTTTTTGCCCCCTACCGTTTTGATGTTCCGAATGTAATTTCGAGAAGAATCGATGTACTTTTGGGCGGCAAAAAATCTAAAAACGGCAGCAACTTAAATCTATTAAAATATACACTCTGCATAATAGCTGTACTCGATTGGTGGATAAATAATGCAGAAAGTCCCGGCTACATAGATGCAGGAAAAATTCCCTACCGTGTCTCAAAAGAGGACGGCTCTCCAATTTTCTCTGTTCCGACACGCAATGACCAGAACACACTGTTTTTAAACAAACTAAAAACAAGAGACCAGAGCAGATCTAAAACAAATGACGAACAAAAATAGATGTGATGATTAAAGCTGTTTTCCTGTAAGAATTTTTTCTTTAAACCGTTCCAGATCCTTACCCTCAAGTTTTCCCTGTTTTCCTTCTAGGAGAAGCTTTAATTCTGCCATCTCTACACTGGAAAAATTTACAGCATGTTGTTTATGATTTTCAAAGGAACGAACCGCCAAGGGGGCTACTTTCTTAGTAATATCGAGCAATACCTGTGCATAGTCGCGAATTTCTTTTTGAGCATGGCTGTCCAATCGAAGACGTAAAAAATGAAATAAATTGTGAAGATCAATCTGCCAATACATCTCGGTATATAAAGACAGGGGCAGATTAACGCGTGCTATTTCACGTGCCAGACCGCTGTCAATAAGCGACAAATATTCCGCATAAGCGGCCTTTTGTCCTTTTTCAAGACTTGTTTTTACCATACCGCAAAATTCAGGAGAAACCTGTTCCTCTGATCTTCCCTGCTTATTATCGGTGCTCTGCTTGCAGACATCTTCATCACTTGGAACATAAAATTCATCGCGCATAACAGAATACCGGCCCGATATTTCATTTAAGCGTGCAGTTCTATGTCTAATCCACTGCCGGGCTATAAAAATTGGCATCTTTAAATGAAAGGTTAGAACAACCTGCTCAAAGGGAGACGTATGATCGTGACGAAGAAGATAATCAATTAAACCGGCATCTTCGCGGACTGTTTTTGTACCCTCGCCGTAAGAAACACGGGCTGACTGAACAATTCTGGCATCTCCGCCAAAATAATCAACGAGCCTTACAAAACCTTTATCGAGGACCTTGTATTCTTTATCTAATATTTCTTCTGCTTCCGGAACAACGCAATGTGCCATGATTAACCTCTATTAAAAAATTGTAAATCTATTTTGGCATAAAAGAAGCGATTTTTCAAGGCATTTTTATTTTAAAGTGAACCGTACCGGATACCGGAAGCGGACTGCAACAGTTTTTCCATTGGCAGTAGCTGGAACACAAACGACATCCTTGAGCGCATCTATTGCAGCTTCTGCAAAACCAAATCCGGGATCTTTTAATACTTCAATTTTCCGAATAGTTCCCTCGTGGTCAATAAACAACTCCAGGTAAACCACCCCTTCTAACCCCTGCCGCAATGCCATAGCAGGATAAACAATATTTTCGAGTATCTGCTTTGTCGGAATTTCAGGGATTGTAGATATTTTATGCTGTGGAACATACTCAATTTCCTGAGGTACTGCCGTCCTCGGCTCATCTTCGACACTTTCAATAATCTCTTCCTCAGTAACTAAAACAGTCTCTGACACCGCAGTCTGCACTGTTTCTTCAGGAATTACTTCTTTTATTTCCTCTTTTGGAGGAGGAGGGGGCGGAACAAATTCTTCAACATCGACAAGTTTTAATATTTCGTAAGATTCTTCTTTCTGCTGCTCCTGAACCTGACTGTGAAATTTAACAAGAACGAGAGCTGCAATATGAAGCAGGAGGACACAAAGAAGAATAATTGGCTTAATAAAACGCTGGAGGACTAAAAGCCGGTTCGAAGATGTCACTACAGCTCCTCCCTGACAACAAAACTTACAACCCTGTGCTGCAGCTTTTGAAGAATTTTTACGGCTTCATCAACATATTTATACGGAGTATTTCTGTCTGCAATAAGATGAATTCTTACCATGGGATCCTGTGATACAGCCGACACTATAAGAGCTTCCATATATTCCAAACTGATATAATCTCCTTCAATACTTATGGCTCCGTCCCTTCGAATCCAAATTTCCAGGTTCTCGTCGGCTTCTGTTTTTTCCAGCTGTTGAGCCTCGGTATATTCAATTTTTTCCTCGTAGCGCTGATTAATCAATGATATAACCATTATAAAAATAAGAAGTAAAAACCCGATATCGGACATTGAGGATGTTGCAATAGAGGGCTTAAGTCTTTTTCTTTTAATGCTGAACATTGTCTTCCATCCTGAATGAAAAATTCTCTACATCCAGTCTTCGTATTTCATGAATAATATCAATAACATGCTGGTACTTTGTTTCGCTTTCAATCACAAGCAAAAATGTCATATTCGGATACGAGGTCCTCTTCGACTGCACAACCGTTCTAAGCTCATCCAAACTTACCTCTTGTCCGTCAAGAATAATTGCCCCAGTATCTTTTAGTGTACAGCGCATTAAGTCTTCCTGATGAACAAGCCGGGGCCGGGATGTATCCGGCAGAGTAATAAGGAAACCCTTGGTTGTGTTAAAACCTGCTATGACAATAAAAAATATAATTAGTAAAAATGAAAGATCATTGAGAGAACCTGAACTTCCAGGGTCATCAGTATTTCTCCTCCGCGGCTTCAAGTTCATATGTTATCACTTTTATTTTCGGTATGTATGTCGAGTAAAACAGGAACAAGTTCATTTACAGATTTTGTTATTTCGGATGCAAAGGTGTCGACCCGCTGAACAAGGAGGTTGTAGCCGATGAGAGCAATTATTGCAATAATAAGGCCGAATACAGTTGTTACAAGCGCCTCATAAATACCATTGGCAACAAGCTGTGCATTAACATCGGTAGCGGCTGCAATAGACTTAAACGCTCCAATCATACCAGATACCGTACCTAAGAATCCGGTTAACGGGGCAATTGAAGATAGAGCCGTCAAATAATTAAAACCGTTTTCCATCCTTCGAATACGCTCCTGAGCTTCTCCCTCTGCAGCCTTTTCCATGCGGGATTCACCGTATTTTGCACTCTTTAATAAAACAAGAAGAATCGAAGCAGCCGTTTGTCTGCGGGGAAGTGTTTCCAAGTATTCAACTGCGGCTTTCAAATTATTCTGAGCAAGATGTTCTTTTGTAAATTCTGTTAACTTTCTTACCTTAACATCATGATAAAACAGGTACCCGACACGCTCAAGTATGAGCGCTATTGTTGCTATTGAAAATATGAGAAGCGGCCACATAAAAACACCGCCCAAATTAAACAATTCAATTAAACTCCATTGCTCTTCCATACAATCTCCTTTTAGTTTTTTAATTCAAAATGTAATTGTTTTCCCACAGCCTCTTTTCCAAAGACTTCATCATATCTGTATAAAAAATAGAAATACCGTTTCGATTCTATCCAGTCGCGGTAAATTGTTCCCGAATTTCTAACTTCATGAAAGTGTTCAGGGAAAACCTTTTTTGTGTATCCTGCATCCCAAGAATATTCATCAGCTCTTATTAATTCTTCCTTTTCAGACTGAACATAAGGTGACACATAGCCAAACAACTCAGGAAAGAACAGCTGCTGAACAGCATTAACAAAGCCTTTTTCCTTTAAACTCCCCTTAATGCTGTACCGGGGATACTTTATTTCTGCCTCACTCGACCAAAACAAAGATCCGTTTTCTTTCAGAATTTCTACCGCAGCTGCTATTCTGTCGCTTCTTCCCTGAAACTGGCGGACTGCAGCATCATGCTCAATGATAGTATCTCTATAACGAATTTTAACATCTTCCACAGCTACTATTTCTATAGGAACTGCAATAAATGCATCTGCCGATTTTCCATTAATTGATATATCTAAAGTGCCCGAAGCTGAAAACCGGACTTCGGTCCAGCCCTCGGCCCAATTATTGAACCAGTACAACGATAAAACTTCAAATTTAGATTCTGAGCCAGCATCATTTGAACTTAGTATGCCGCTGACATATATTGTACCATAATCGGCATCATTCAGTTTTAATACCTGCACTGTTTCAAGATCAGAAGCAGAGCCCGACACCTTTTTAACACCCTGCGTAAGGCAGGACGATAAAAATACTAATGCAAATAAAACAAGCAGGAAACTGCATAAACCTTTTTTTATCATAATGATATCTTCCCTCCAATCGAAACAATAGGCAGCCCGAAATTAAAGTTTGCAACAGTTTCTAAAGACGGTTCTTCATCTCCAAAAACATAGGCGCCTACGAGAGAATCTTTATTCAATATTCCAAGAATATCTTCGATGCCGAAGTACACATCCCATTTAACCTTGCTTCCGGGAAAATAATTTGAATAGGCAAAACGCAAATCAACAGGATACGAGGGACCGGTTCTTAGAGTATCGCTGTATCGAGTTGTACCGTCCTCAAGTTCTTCTTTTTTCGGAACACCGGTTGCAAAAGAAGAATTGATGGTAACGACAATTTCCGGTATTGGACGCCAGTTAAATACGAGGTTTAGTGAATTATAGCGGTGAAAATTCGGGAAATAATACATATTCAAGGGATCGCCGCTCTCTGTCGTTGTAACATACTCTCCTGGATCCTGGTAATTGTTTATAAAACGTGCATAGTTAAAGGAATACGAGATGTAGCCGTCAAAATGGGTTCCCATTTTTTTCTGAATCATGCCGTCAAAACCGGTTATATGTCCGGTACCGGTAGAGGAAAGCCGCCTGGAATATTGTGTTTCACTAACCCGCTCTGTAATTCCAAACGTTCTATTTATGTAATACTTATAATACCCTTCAAGCTTAAAATTCCAGGAATCCAGCCAATGCAGGTCGAGGCCTACGACTTGAAAGACGGTTCTATTGGGAACAAGATCAAAATCTTTAAAACCATAATCAGCGGTTACATAGGAGAAGCTTTCGGGAATTTGCGAAAAAAGACCGGAGCCGAGAGAAATAGTCAAAGAATCGATGTTAGATGTATTCCGTAAAACCGACCACTGCATTGAATAACGGGGTGTAATAACAGGAAGAGTTTGCAGCCTAAACTCCTTTTCTTTGTTCCAAATAAGAGTATGTTCACCCCTAAGTCCTAATTCACCCTGAACAACAGAGCTGTCATTGCCGAAATTCCAAAGAACATAGCCTGCAGAATTTAGAGTATTATTTGCATTAATAGATTCTTCTTCATTGCTTTCATCTTTTGTAACTTCAGTGCCTTGACGGCTTTCTATGAGGGAATAGGACTTTGTAGTATCTGTTAATGTTTGAAAAACTTCTTCAATACCAAAACCAATAATATGATTTTGATTAATCTGAATATCCGAGTCCAGTTTTCCCTGAACAAGCTGGGTTGTACCAAGAATTGAAAATTCACCTATTGTTGTATTCTCAAAATCAAATTCGGTATCTTCTGAATGGTCATTTATTGAAATTGTAATTGCATCCCTGTACAGATTGTAGGCTCCCTTCATACGAATATTAATTTTATCTGTCGGAAGCCACGATGCATTTAATGAAGCAAAAGACTGAATATCGAGCCATTCTGCACTAATATTACCGATAACACTGCCGGATGAACTGTCAACCTTTATGGTTAATCCCTCACTGCCGAAAAAAACGTTGGATCCAATACTCAGCCTGTCAAAGGGCTTATAAGAAAATTTTGCATAGCCGTCTCTTATAAACGGCATCTGTTTTACGACACTGCCGATTTTTACTTCGGATAAGGGAAGCGCATCATAGAGAAGAGGTATTGTATCTAAGTAAGTTAGACTTCCTCCAATAAATAAAGCGGCCTTTTTTGTAAACGGAATTTGAGCAAAAGCATCGGTTGTTATGGAAGAAACACTCACATCCAGCCGTACTTGATCAGATTTCGGCTCTATGGTGGCGACATCCAGCAGGCCCGATGTTGCGCGCCCGTAACGTGAAGAGAAGACGCCGTGAGACATCTTGACATTTTCGACCATGGAAGGATTAAATATAGAAACAGAACCGCCCCAGTGAAAGGGAGAAAGCACATACACGCCGTCCAGCACAGTCCCCATCTCTTCCGGGTAACCGCCGCGGACAGAAGGCTGTGCAGACCACATACCGGTATATATCATTCCGGGAAGTGTTTTAATTGTAGTCATAATATCCGGAAGGATTCCTATTCGGGATGTTGTTTCCATCTGCCGTTTATCGACAACAATAGAAATTCCGCTTTTTTCATCAGTTTTACCGGGCGCCTTACGTTCTACAACGAGTTCTTTGCCTTCTATAACCTCAGAAATAGACAAGTAAATCGTAACCGTCTGCTGTTTTTGAAGTACCCGCACGCGCTCTTCCGCATAACCGGGCATAACAGCAGAAAGAACTGCCGCTGCAGTATCGGGAGAAGGAATCTCGGCAAGGCCTTCGAAATCTGTAAAATATTTAGTCTGCGGATCAAACGAATAATAAAGCGCAACACCCTCAAGAGGAAAATCCAAGTCCTTATCAATAACAGTAACACCTACGGTCTGTGTAAAACCGGCTGCTGCTGTTATTAAAAAAAAGAGAACATATAGTATTTTTTTAAAACTCACTCTCTCCCCCTTACATAAAACTATAACAATTTTAAATGTTTATTGGTTACTTTTTTATACTGATAAAAGAGCCTGATCAATATCTGCAATAATATCATCAACATGCTCAAGGCCGCAGGAAAACCGTATCATACCTGCGTCTATTCCTGCATCTTCAAGCTGTGAATCAGTTAGCTGTCTATGGGTAGCAGAAGCCGGGTGCAATACACAGGTGCGTATATCAGCTACATGAACGACATTTGAGGCCAGTTTTAAGGAATCCATAAACCTCACCGCAGCGTCTCTGCCGCCTTTTATAGAGAATGTAATAACACCGCTTGTTCCCTTGGGCAGATATTTTTGTGCAAGCGCATAATAAGGGTCGTTCTCCAATCCCGGGTAGCGGACCGAAAGAAGTTTATTAGACGCAGAAAAATGTTTAGCAACAATAAGAGCATTTTCACAATATTGTTTCATTCGAACCGGCAAGGTTTCAATGCCGATATTAAGCAGAAAGGCTGAATGAGCGGACGGGTAACAGCCGAAATCTCTCATCAGCTGCATACGGGCTTTAATAATGTAGGCCAGATCGCCGAAAGCCTCTGTGTATACAACCCCGTGATAACTTTCATCCGGAGAAGTAAAATCAGGAAATTTGCCGTTAGCCCAGTTGAATTTGCCTGAATCGATAATTACTCCGCCGCACTGCAGTGCATGGCCGTCAAGATACTTCGAAGTTGAATGCGTTATTATATCTGCACCGTATTCAAACGGCCGGCATAAATAGGGGGTTGCAAAAGTATTATCAATTATAAGAGGAACATTGTTCGCATGTGCCGCTTTTGCAAATTTTTCTATATCGCATACAGCAAGAGCAGGATTTGTAAGAGTTTCGCCGAAAACAGCCTTTGTATTGGGTTTAAAAGCTTTTTGTATTTCTTCCAAAGATGCATCAGGAGAAACCCAAATACACTCAATACCAAATTTCTTTAAAGTTACGCCGAACAAATTAACTGTTCCGCCGTAAATACCGGCAGCCGCGATGAAGCTTTCTCCTGCGCTGCAGATATTTAAAATTGATAAAAGAGATGCAGCCTGCCCGCTTGAAGTAAGCAGGGCTGCCTTTCCGCCTTCAAGAGCTGCAAGCTTTTTTTCTACAGCGTCGCAGGTAGGATTAGCGAAACGGGAATACATGAATTCTGTCGGCATATCGAATAATCGGGCGATGTGTTCAGTCGAATCAAAACGGTACGTAGTACTTTGTACAATCGGTACAACCCTGGGTTCTCCATTTTTAGGAGAGTATCCCTCATGCAGACATTGCGTTTCCAATTTCATATAGTCCTCCAGCTCAAGCGTGAGCATTAAACACCTGCTAAAACAAGTGTTTAAAGCATTGTGACAAAAAAAGTTTATCTCGTCAATCTTTTCTATTTATGAATACAGCGTATTAAACGGACTTACAGCATACCCGTTCTTACTATACAGCATGGTATTAAACCAGTTAGCCCAGCCGTAAGAAGCCCCGGAAGGCTTTTCAACCTTTGAAGAAGACAAAAAAACAACATACGATCCGGATACTGCATCTTTCTCAATTCTTACATCTGCGGGATACTGAATTCCCTTTTCGTCCAGCACAGAGAAAGGGTTATCCTCTGCAGAAATTTTCCCGGCGCATAAAAACAGCTCATCTTTAATTACATCATTCCCGGCATTATTCCAAACAAGACGTAAACCGTCCGCGGCATATGAGAAATGAACTTTAACAGTGTTTTCAATAATGTCAAACGAAGAAAAAAGAGGGCTGTAGGCATGCGTACAGGGTTGTCCGTAGACTGCGTGAAGAATCTGAGAACCAGCTCTCTCCCCGGGGGTTCTCTTTGCCTTGGGGTGTATGTCCCGCCTCTCGCCGCAGTCTGTAATAACGGTTAATCCCGTATTTCTCATCTGTTTAAAAACCGATTCCTGCGCCCGGCGAATTACGGCCCAGGAGCAGCCTGTGCTGTCTTCATCAAGGGTGTATACAGTCAGCTGAAAAATCATAAAGAAAAGCTCTTCATCCTTCCATATTTTCCGCCAGAATAGTATAAGAGCTGATAACAAATCCCGGTATAAATGAGGCTTTTTGTCATCGCTTTCCCCCTGATAATACAGAAATCCGCGCAGGGAATAGGGCGCAATTCTTTTTATCATGCTTTCATATAAACCGCCGGGTCTAAACTCATGTTTTCTCGTCATTGGTCCCGGCCACCTGCACTCCCCTGCATGCTCGATCAGCTCTTTCCATGAAGCATCCGGTTTATCTGCTTGAAATGCCATGACCTTTTTATTCCATTCTTCGTGGTACGCTTTATATTCTGAAGTGAGCCGTTCTGCTTCTTCATCGCTGAGGTTTTTTACTTTGTCTTCATACTCCCGCTGATACACCGCCGTATCATTACGAGCCGTTGATGTTTCAACATCCATCCAGTTAACTGCATAGGAACCGCCCCAATTACATCCAATTATACCAAAGGTAATTCCTGTTAGTTCACTGCACATTTTCTGCACAGCAAAATAAGCGGCCGCCGACCAGTGCTTCATGCCGTCACTTCCATTTTCCTGCCAGGTATTTTTTAGTTCAGCCTCTTCAAGTTCCCTGCCGGTGAATGAGATTTTCGGAGTATAAAAGTATCGTATAGGAAGATCGGGCGGATTTTCCAGCAGCAGCTTGCCATCAGTATCATTACACAGCTCATACTCCATATTGGACTGCCCGCCTGCAAGCCAAACCTCTCCAATCATGACATCGCAGAATTCTTTAGTACTAATACTTTTCTTGTCCTCATTTTCAAGGCAGATTTGAACCGCATATGGTCCGCCCTCTTTTTGAGGCGGAAGGGCACAGGCCCACGAGCCGTCCTCCTGTACAGATGTATGAGAAGAGGCAATTGCAGTACCTTTGTCCTGAAGATGTACTGCTACGCTGCATCCGCAGCCGGAAATATCAGTTATTGAACCCCAAAAATGTATTTTTTTCTGCCGCTGCAGAACCATACCATTAGAAAAAACAGAAGGAATTTTAAGCATACTATTCTCCAAAATATTTTTACAAACTATATTCAGCAATCATTTAGTATTAGAGTCACCGGCATCAATATCGCGCATTATTGCACCGCCTTTTGCAAGCCATGAAAGTCCGAATGCAATGAGCATTATTGTTTCAAACACAATGCCGTAAGGAGTATACTCAAAGGCATAAAAATCCGGAGGATTTGCAGAAAACAAAAAGGTATATAAAAGATTTATAACAAGAATGCAGATAATAGAAATAAAAATTACCAGCCCGCAAATTTTATAGAGCAAATTTCTCTTTTTCTTTTCATCAGACATAGAATCCTTATTCTTGGTCTTTGTAAAAAGGAAAAAGGAGTTATAGGCAAGAAGCAAAAAAAATGCTGCTGCAAGACAAAGATGAATTATATTGGAAACTTCAATAGGCAGATGAAAAATACCAACTCTTGTCCCAAGTGAATGACCTGCAGAGTCAATAGATAAAACCTTTAAGGTGCAGGGGAAAAAAGCAATTCCCATTGCGGCGATCCCGCTTATTGTAGAGACAATACTGTCCTGTTTATCGTAGCCGTCATAGGTAACTAGAAAAAGCCCGACACAAAACAAAAGGCCGACCATGATGGGTCCTGCGTTTGTATGATACGTTGCACTGATAGTTGAAAAGCAGTTTAAAGGGAGACAGTCCGGTGAACCGAACACGGCTGCAAAAAAGACGACAGCAAAGGGTAAAAACATACCCAAAATACCAATTACCTGACGAAGAGCCATGTAGGAATGCTCAACCTGCTGTTCCTCACAATTCTTTTTCAATGAAAATAATACCATACAAACCCCCTTTAAAAAACAAAACGGCAGACTTACGTAATCTGCCGTTCATCTTGTTATACTATTTAATTCAGTTTAGTTCAAAATCAAATAATGTATTATACAAGACCTTGTGCAATCATTGCCTGTGCTACTTTTAAGAAGCCTGCAATGTTTGCGCCGGCAACATAGTTACCTTCCATTCCGAATTTTTTTGCTGCATTATAGGCACTGTCATGAATATCTTTCATTATTCCTTTAAGCTTAGCATCAACCTCTTCACGGCTCCATGAGTATCTCATAGAGTTCTGGCTCATTTCCAAACCGGATGTTGCAACACCGCCGGCATTGGATGCCTTACCAGGTGCAAATAAAACACCTGAACTCTGGAAGGCTGCTACAGCTTCAGGTGTTGAAGGCATGTTAGCACCTTCTGCTACAAGTTTGCATCCGTTCTTAATTAATGCCTTTGCTTCTTCACCGTTAAGTTCGTTTTGTGTAGCACAAGGGAATGCGCAGTCGGCTTTTACAGACCAGGGTCTTTCGTTAGCGGTAAATTTTGCAGATGGGTATTTTGCAACATACTCGCTTATTCTTCCGCGTTTTACGTTTTTAAGTTCCATTACAAAAGCAAGCTTCTCGGTTGTTATACCATCAGCATCGTAGATAAAGCCCGAAGAATCGGAGAGTGTAACAGGTTTTGCACCAAGCTCAATAAGTTTTTCACAGCAATACTGAGCAACGTTGCCGGAACCGGAAACTGCACAAACCTTGCCTTTGAAGGTTTCATTTTTAACAGCAAGCATGTTCTCTGCAAAGTATACACAGCCATAGCCTGTAGCTTCCGGACGAATTAGTGAACCGCCGAATGACAAACCTTTTCCAGTTAATACACCGGTAAATTCGTTCTGAAGTCTTTTGTACTGACCGAACATATATCCTACTTCGCGTCCGCCTACACCAATGTCGCCTGCAGGAACGTCGCAATTAGGACCAATATGACGATAGAGTTCTGTCATAAAAGACTGACAAAAACGCATTACTTCACCGTCGGTTTTTCCATGAGGATCAAAGTCTGAACCGCCTTTACCGCCGCCCATAGGAAGAGTTGTTAAACTGTTCTTGAAAACTTGCTCAAATCCAAGGAATTTAAGGATTCCAAGATTAACTGACGGATGAAAGCGTATTCCACCCTTATAAGGGCCAATAGCGCTGTTAAACTGAACTCTAAAGCCTCTATTAACGCGCATCTTGCCGGCATCATCAACCCAGGGAACACGAAATATAATAACCCGCTCAGGTTCTATCATGCGCTCCAAAATAGCATTTTTTTCTATTTCAGGCATTTTTTCAACAACAGGTTCAAGGGACTCAAGAACCTCTTCTACAGCCTGCAGGAATTCACTTTCATGTGCATTTTTAGCCTTAACCTGCTCAAATACGTTTTTAACGTATGCGTTTTTCATATAACCCCCAAAAAACAACAGTATCGAATAGGCTATTATTTTATCATAAATGCATAAAAATACACAATAGGTGTATATTTATTTGTAATATCTTTTTTCAATGTTACAGAGGAATATACTCGAACCAGTGAAAATCTGCAAAATTTTGTGAAGCTGCTTTTCCGCTTGCAAACATACCAAGCACAGTTCCAACAAAACCGCCTGCCTTTTCAGTACTCAATATAGATCCGTCACAATTATCAGCAAGTAAAGAAACAGAAGTTTTATCGTTGCCATAGTAAAAAGAAAGACTCTGTTTACGGGCACAGACTTTTAAGTATAAATCAGTAAAATCAGTAAACACACGTGCTATAGTTTCATCGGAGGCGCCTGCTGCCTTTATCAATTCTATTTTTCGTTTACCGCCTTCTAGTCCAGCTTCCAAGCGGTATTGATAATTTTCATTCTGATACAGCACCAGCCCGGCCTTTTCATCATCTGAAGACGGGTTAAAGCTGACATGCGTAGAAAGCTGCCATGAAAAATGCTGCTGCCTTCTAAAAACAGCGCTGGTAATACCGGAAGTCCGCAAAGAAGAACCGCAGGTAAACAGCCGCAAGCAACCCTTGTGAGCGGCTAAACTATAAGACTTATCATGAGGATTTCTCAACTGTAGATAATTTAGGGGAAGAGCATCCATGGTAAAGTGATCACAGCCGATTACATCATCCGCAGTTCTGCATTCATCAGCTTCCATGAATGAAGGATATTCCGCATCGATCATACCGCTTTTACAGCCAATGAAAGGCCATTCATCCTGCCAGCGTATAGGAACTATAAAAGTTTCCCGTCCCAGATTAGAAACCTTATTATCGGGTCTTGAGCCATAAGGACGGCTTGCAAGAAGAACCATCCACCACGAACCCTTTGGATCACTGAACAAATCGGCATGTCCCACGTTTACAATATCGGCTAAATGTCCAAGGTGACGGTGTGTAACTACCGGGTTAGATTTTTTCCCTTCCCAAACACCATCAAGAGTTTTACATCGTGCTATGCTTACCGCATGATCAGGACCGGTACCGCCTTCTGCAATAAGCAGGTAATACCATCCGTTAATTTTATAGATATGCGGACCCTCGGGCCAAATACATTCACGAAGCGCACCCCGCCAGATTCCTTTTGAAGGACCAATAAGAATCTCTCCCGTTTTTTTTGCATGAGTTTTATACTCGCTTTTCCCGGAGCTGTTCTCCATCGAGCTTCTACCTGTTTTATCTAAAATCAAACTGATATCAACTTCCTGAATCCATACTTCCCAGTTTCCGCTGTATTTCTCACCCTCCGGCGCAGGTCTGTTTCCTACATACCAGACACTGCCGTCATCGTCAAAGAAAAGAGTCGGATCAATACCGGGAGCGCCGATAACAACAGGGTTTGACCAGGGACCGGCAGGATCAAGGGCTGTTATAACAAAATTGCCTATTTTATCAATATGGGTACATACAATATAGAAAACCCCGTTATGGTGGCGGATAGTAGGAGCAAATAAACCGCGGGAAGTACCGTCTCCCGAAAAGTCCAGCTGCTCTTTTCGGTCAATCGCATTGCCAATCTGTTTCCACGTGACAAGATCTTTACTATGAAAGACCGGTAATCCGGGGAAATACGCAAAAGTTGAATTCACAAGATAAAAGTCTTCACCTACCCTGCATAACGACGGGTCAGGATAAAAACCTGATAGTATTGGATTTTGAATCATATAATTACTCCGTAAAACTCAAAAAGTATTGAAGACAAACATCTCTCCACTCGTAAGCATCTTTAACTTGAATTTCAAGTTTTCCCAGAACCGCCTTATAATGTTCTTTACTAACAAGCGATTCTGCTTTTTTCCAGGTGCTTAACAGGTTCTCCGCCTGAGAAACCCCTTTGTTGTAGGCATAAACAAGCTCATCTTTCAGCGTTCGTCCCGAGGAGAGTTTGTAATTCCATGGAACGTGATGAAACCACAGAAGATACTTTTCAGGACATGTCGCTATATCATTAAACATGTCTGCAACCGGCTTCGAATACTGGTCTACAGCACCGGAACCATTTCTGGTTCTGTCAAAGCCCAAACCGAGTTTGTCTGCTCTGTGGTAATACTTCGGTTTCCAGTCTTCTCTTTCACCCTCTTCACATGCGGGATCAGGCCCATAATGATGATGGTATTTCATTATATGATGAAGACAAAGCGGCGTCATATAATTAACACAGGCTTCCCAGGAGTTCATAAGAATAAACATAACAATTTCATGCAGAAAGGTATCCAGACCCCACGTACACAAAGCCCATTCCCGGGCAATATGCTCTGAACTCAGTTCAAAGTTCCACGAAAGTCTTCCATATGCATAAAGATTGGCTGTATGAAACAAAGACCCGCACCAATCACTATTGTTTCCGGTATTCGAAACGGCTCCAATTCCGGAAAGAGTATGCTTAACCTGCGATTTTTCCTGTTTTATTTTTGTATCAAAATCCAAAATTTCTTTCCACATTGGGGCTAAATAGACAAGATGATTCCCCTGCCCTAAATATTCCTGTGCAATTTGAAATTCCATGAATATATTTGCTTTTTCCATACCGCCGAACATAGGATGAACAGGTTCTCTAGGCTGAAAATCAATAGGCCCGTTCTTGACCTGAATAGTAACATTGGGTAAAAATTTTCCATCCAGAGGTTTAAAATCTGCATATGCTTTTTTTGCTCTGTCCGTTTCACCATGCCCGTACACAAAAGCGCGCCAGATAAGAATTCCGCCGTATCTTGCAAGAATACCGGCAATCATGTTAGCACCATCTGCATGACTTCTTCCGTATGCATAAGGACCCGGCTGACCTTCAGAATCGGCCTTAATTAAAAAACCGCCGAAATCCGGAACAGAAGCATATATTTCTGCTATTTTTTCTTCCCACCATTCAATAACTGATTGATCCAATGGATCCGCAGTCTTTAGCCCCCCCAGCGATACAGGGGAGCCAAAGTTCACCGAGACATAGGTTTTTATTCCCCAGCTACGGAAAACCGATGCTAAAGAGGCAATTTTTGAAATATAATCTGTAGAAAGTATTTTAGGCTGTGTATTTACGTTATTGAGTACAGATCCGTTAATGCCTACTGAGCACAACATCCGCGCATAATCTGTATAGCGGGAATCGATGACAAAGGGGAGCTCATCCCACTTCCATAAAGATTCACCTGCGTACCCGCGTTCAATGGACCCGTCTAAATTATCCCAATGGTTAAGAATTCTATGCGGCAGTGCGGGTTTTTCACTTATAGAAAGATTTTCTAAGCCTTCATTCATTTGGATCATTCGCAGTATTTTAAAGGCAGCATACAAAAGCCCTGTATATGTTTTTGAAAAAGCACAGATCCTTGAAGCATCAGAGACTATGGAAAAGCCTTCGTCTCCTGTTTCCTTATCTATATATGAGAAATGAGCCGGTACAGATTCCGAAAAGATTGTAAAAACACCGGCATCATCGGGAATTAAAGTCCCTCTGCCGCAGACAGTAACAGAGGTGCTTATTCCAGCAGACTTAAAACATGAAGATATTTCTCTTTGTATGTTAGTACATGTATCAGTTGCAGATGAATTATTTGAATCCTTACCCGGAGGACAGCCCTCTTGTCTACCATCCGGGCAGCCGTCCGGGGCAATAATGTAACAGGACGAAAAGAACGCTGCATATTTTTGAGCATTTTTATTAGTTACCGATGAATATGAAAGCCAGGCATCGTAACCGTCTGAACGAACCATGAAGTCTCCTTTTTCACTTTACAGAATAGACACTATCTCATCCCGTGATGAAAATACGACACCCACTTTTTCCATCGGCAGTCTGCCGTTCGGGAAATCATCTTCAATATAGATTTTTAGATTTTCATCACGGATTAATAATGGAGGTTTATTATTTTCAAGCATCTTTATTACATCTTCAGGAAGAGCATCGATTAAAGCGGATCTGCATAATTCATCATCGTTTGTTTTTTTTATTTTTGTCCAGGGAAAGGCAATGATTTCCGGTTCATTAAGCCACCCGGAGAATCCGGTAAATACCTTACCCCTTTCTTCCCATTCTCTGGCTATGCGCACAACAGCTTCATTCAGCCGGCTACCGTTTTTTGGACAATCATCAAAACTCACCATTGCCAGGGGATACTCGCCTGCTAAAAAACGCTCATAACAAAGAGCAGTAATTTTACCTAATTCAGTATGAGCTTTATCCGGTTCATTCCCGCAGTCCTTCTCATAGCAGGAAATTAATTTATTTCCGGTTCCGTAAATAGAATAAGAATTACTGCCAAGGGAGAAACTTACAATTTGGAGGGATGGATTGCGGAATACATGAACAAGACGATCCCAATCCTTTGGAAACAATGAAATATCAGCCTTTAATGATTCAACAACTGAACTGATTACTTTTTTTTCAATGTGCGAATCTGTTTTTTTTGTAAGACATATTCCATTATTATCAAGTTTTTCAATAATATTATCAATAAATGAAAAATGCCTTGCTTCAGCAAGAAGCAGTCCGCAATCGGTTTCATTTTTTTCAATCAAATTTTGTATAAGAAAAGCAGGCAGCATACATCCGTCATTAGCACCGAAATGAATCCACCCGGGAGTCCCGCTAGTTGAGAATATCAGTTTCTCTTTTTCAAATTCCGGATGCAAAAAATCTGTATTTTGCAATTGCTCACTAAAAGACAGATTATTTTTTGACGGCATCATACTCACCCCTGCCTAAATTATAATTGCACTTTATTTTTTAACAGTAGAACAAGAATCCTGCATATTAGTATACTACCTCTATAATCCTGTCAACATAAGTAAATTTTCTTAAGGTTGGTATTAAAAAAGGCAGGTAAGCTACCTGCCTTTTGAACATCTACTATTCTTTAACACCGCCGATTGTCATACCAACAACAAAGTACTTTTGTACAAGCGGGTACACAATCAGAATTGGAAGCGTTGCAACTATCGTAATAGCAGACCGAATAGCAATAGGAGTTGCCTTGCTGGCCGTTGAACCGGCTCCTGCGGCAAGCGCCATTGCTCCTGCATCTGCGGCAGACGTATTTTGATTTTGACTTTGCTGCAGGATCGACATCAAAACATACTGCAATGAATGAAGTTTAGGTTTGTCAGAAGCATACAAGTATGTATCAAACCAGCTGTTCCATGCACCTACAGCAGTAAACAAAGCAATCATTGCAATAGAAGGTATAATTAACGGCATAATAATATTGATGTAAATACTGAATTCATTTGCGCCGTCTATACGCGCAGATTCAACAAAACTGTCCGGTAAACCTTTTATATATGTTCTTACAAGAATAAAGTTGAAAATATCTACAAGAGCCGGAATAATATACACCGAATATTTTCCAACAAGACCGAGATTCTTAATAAGCATGTATCCCGGTATTAAACCGGCATTTACATACATAGAAATTACAAGAATAGTTGTAAGAGGCTTTCTAATAATAAATTCTTTGCGGCTCAAAGAATAAGCAAGCATTGTTGTACAAAATACACTCAATACTGTCTGCAGAATAGTTCTTGTTACAGAAATAAAACCAGCATCACGAATACGTGTAGTTTGAAACAAATCCTGATAGTTATTCCAGGTGAATTTTCTCGGCCAAAGTGTAATTCCGCCTTTCAAAGAATCAAGACCATCATTTAAAGAAATTGCGATAGTATTCCAGAAAGGATAAATAGTAACAACAACAAGAAAACCAAGAACAATATATATAATCAAATCAAAAATTGAATTGCCTATTCTCGTACGTCTCTTAGCTGCTGCATATTCATGATATTTGTTTTCGCCTTCTATCATATTAATCGCTCCTCTCCGCTTCTCTTGGCAAGTTGATTAGCTAAAACAAGAAGCAGGATATTAACAACGTTCTTAAAGATACCGGCAGCAGTAGCAAGACCGTATCTAGAGAGTTTAAAACCATATTTTAATACATAAATATCAATTGTCTGAGCCACATCTTGAATCAAACCGTTCTGTAATAAATACGGCATTTCAAAGTTAGCATCAAGAATGTGACCAGCACTCATAATCATCATAATAATTATTGTAGGTTTGATTCCCGGAAGCGTTATATGCCAGATTTTGCGCAGACGTCCGCAGCCGTCAATCTGTGCAGCTTCGTATAAACAGGGGTCTATGGCTGTCATTGCACCAAGGTATATGATTGTGTTCCAACCTACTTCTTTCCATACATACGTCCAGCCTATGATATGCCAGAAATATTTTTGAACAGCAAGCCACTGAATAGGCTCCTTTATTGCTCCAAGCCATAATAATATGCTATTTAAAATTCCATCTTCAACGGAAAGTACATTCGCCACTAAACCGGTAACAATAACCCACGAAAGGAAGTGCGGAAGATAAGAAACGGTCTGAACGAATCTTTTAATGCCAATATGGCGCACTTCATTCATGAACAAGGCTACCAAAATTGCAGTTATGTAGCCAAGTGCCGTACTTATGAGGCTCATAGCTACGGTGTTTCTTAAAGCAATAAGAAACTCTTTTTCTTTAAAAAGCTGAAAAAACCATTTAAGGCCAACCCAAGTCTGGTCAGAAAAGGATTTATAAGGCTTGTAATCCTGAAAAGCCATTGTCCAGCCTAAAAGAGGAACATATCTGAACAGAATTATATAAAGAACAAAAGGCAGCGACATTAAAACAAGCAGTTTTTGCTTACCTAATATTGTCCAATTGCTTTTTCTGTTTACAAGTCCTGGTACGGCAGAAACCGGTGCAGAACTAGAATCATTTTTATTTTTCATAAAATCACTCGTTAAAAAAATGATAAAAAAAGTCCATAGGAGATCCCTGGACTTTTTTAGGAGAAGAAATACAAGTATTTCTCCTCCTGTGATTAAGCTAAACACTTGTGCTAAACACCTGTGTTAGACACAAGTGTTTAACATGTAAGTGATAGACACGTATGCGACAGGCGCCTACGTGTCAAAACTTAACTATTTATCCGGGAAACCGCCGAAAGCTTTTACACGCTTATCAAGCTCTGACTGCATAAACTTGTTGTATTTTGCAGTATGGGGCTTAACCAATGTAACATATTCGTTCCATGTCTTGTCAAAGTCTGCTGTTTTACCCATGATCATCATTGGAAGATATTTTCTCTGAAGAGTTTCAAATGAAGTCATAGCAACTGCTGCTTCTTCTTCAAATCCGCCTTTTTCAGCTGAGGGGTTGGTCTGCCACATAGGATACCAGCCGGCATTTTTCGGAGGATTAGGATCTACAAACTCTGCATATGAGCCTACACCGTAAGCTTTCCAAAGATCAATATCAACCTTCTTCTGGCTAACTGCATATTCCCATGGGAGATCGTCCATAGTGCGTGTATATCCGCTTGCAAGAGTTCCTTCCAGTTTTGGAGCTTCTTCTGACCAAAGTGTAGCACGGTTCTTCTGAATCCAGTTTGGATCTCTCTGCTGATCGCGCTGTGCCTGTGTTCTTGAAGGACGACCCTGTGCATCCAGCTGCCAGTCTTCACCTTCAAATCCCCAGTAAAGGACTTTCTGGTTTTCTTCTTTAATCATTTCATCCATGAATTTAATGATTCTAATAGCTTTTTCTTCAGGACATTTTACAGTAATACCAAATCCTCTCTGGAGATTGGGAAGCGGCTGATCGCGGTAGTGCGGTTTGATTGATTTATCAAATGTTACTGCAAGCGGAGCATATGTTCTTTCATCTTTTCCAGCTGTCCAGAGTTGCTGTTCAGGCTCACCCATGAACTGCCAGCCCTGAATAAACATACCAAGTACACGGCCCTGTGCAATCTTAGCATAGTACTGATCGCGGTTGTCTGTAAATGAAGCAGGATCAATCAAGCCGCGGTTGAAATATCCGTTTGCAAGTTTGAACCATCTCTGAGCATTTGCATCAGAAAAGTTGTCTGAGTAAACATATTTACCATTTACAAGATCAACGTGTCCGTTACCGTCGTTTGGATAACCGGCCAGGAAGGCAGGAGGATTCCACAAGTTAAAAGCTTCCCAGTCAGCTGTGATGATTGAGAACGGGATTGTAGCAAGACCGTCAATTGTAGGATACTTCTTCATATATTTTTCAATAAGATCGAAATATTCATCAACGGTTGTAATCTTCGGGTATCCAAATTCTTTAAGAACTGCTTTCTGAATCCAGAAACCATTTCCGTTGTAATAGGTACCGGAAGGAATACCGTCATTAACACCATAGTTAGGAAGAGAGTAAATGTGCTCTTTAATAATGTTGCCATCTGCATCTTTCTCTGAATCCATATAAACCATTTGCTTCCATGCAGAAGAATAGTGCTTCATAAGATTTGGAGCATGCTGTTCTAATAAAGGCTTAAGATCTCTAAGGATTCCTGCGCCCTGGAACTTCTCTGAATCTACTTCTACGAGATCAGGAACGTCACCTGAAGCAATAAGAAGACCGATTTTCTGGTCTTTATCGCCAACAAGAATATCCCAAGAGAATGTTACACCAAATTTGTCTTTAATCCACTTGTAGGTCTTGTTGTCAGCAGGCGGCTGTTCCCTCTGCTGAATTGTAAAAACAGAAATGTTCATGTCACCTGAACTAGTTGCTGCTGCGTCTTTTTTTCCAGTTGCAAAAGCACTGAAAGCGATAAGAACGCATAGCATCACAAGAATAATTTTTTTCATGCATATCCTCCTTAATATAAATAAATAATGCATTTACTGTTCTAAGTATATGTTTACATGGAAAATACCGAAATAAGGGCTTTTACCTAAACAAACCAAAAAAAAGCAATTTGTATCAAAAGAAACCGATTCAAAAGGAACCGGTTTCTTTAATCGTTTATAGCTGAAAATCAGCGTGACTTTGCACGTTTCTTTGACAGAATATCAAATACGACAGCAGCCAGTAATACTATACCTTTAACTGCCTTTTGCCAGTTTGCATCAATACCGAGAATTGACATACCATTGTTCAAAACACCCATAAATATAGCGCCGACAATAGCACCTCCTACCGTACCGGTTCCGCCGTAAGCCGACGCACCGCCAATAAAGCAGGCGCCGATTGCATCCAGTTCATAGTTAGTACCAGCCGCAGGAAAGGCTGAGTTAAAGCGGGCAATGCCGACAAGGGCGGCAACCGCAGAAAGAAAGCCCATATTTGCATATGCAAAGAACAGAACTCTGTTTGTATTAACACCGGAAAGCTTCGCAGCCTTTTCATTACCGCCTAAAGCATACAAATGTCTTCCGGGAACAGTTTTTGTTGTAAAGTAACTATAGATTAAAACAATAATGGTAATAAGAATTAACACTACAGGAATACCCTTATGCTGTGCTAAAAACCAGAAAACAAGAAGAACGGCACCGCAGATTAATACAAGCCTTACAATCATCATTATAAGAGGCTCTGCTTCATAACCCTTACGAATTTTCTTAATCCTGTCTAAGATTTGAAGAACAACATAAAGAGCGCAGGCTGCAAAAGCAACTGATAATGTAACCGCATAAATAACAGTACTGTCGGCCTCACCCGGCAAAAAGCTTGTGAAGTATTTTAAATAGTCTGCAGGAAAAGGAGATATAGTTAATCCGTTGAGAATTATCATTGCAACACCGCGCCATAATAACATTCCAGCCAGCGTTACAATAAAGGGAGGAATGCGCACATAGGCTATCCAAAAACCATGCCAGGCGCCGATTGCCAGCCCAACCAGTAAAGAAAGAAACATAGCAATATAAATATTTACATTCATATTTACTATTAACGTACCGGCTACAGCACCAACAAGACATACTATTGAACCAACAGACAGATCAATATTACCTCCGGTTAAGATGCATAAAAGCATACCAGAAGCAAGTATAACAACATAGGCATTCTGACTTATGATATTGGAAATATTTGCAGGATTAAACAGCGATCCCTTATCTGATGCTACAATCATAACCTGAAATAGAACCATAACAACAATAAGTGCAAAAAACATAGTGTTTTTTTTCAAAGTATTTTTCAACTCAACCATGTGTGTCATTCATTAACTCCTTTTACCAGACTGAAGAATACAGGACATTATAACTTCCTGAGTAGCATCCTTAATATCCAACTCCGCAACCATTTTACCCTCATTCATGACGTATACCCGATCACACATACCCAAAATTTCAGGCAATTCCGACGATATAAACAGAACTGTTTTTCCCTCAGCAACAAGCTGATTAATGATGCAGTAAATTTCATATTTTGCACCAACATCAATACCTCTTGTGGGTTCATCCAGAATTAAAATATCGGGATCTGCAAACATCCACTTTGAAAGAAGAACTTTCTGCTGATTCCCGCCCGAAAGATTTCCCGTGTTCTGCAGTACAGAGGTACACTTTGTCTTTAGTTTTTCTTTATACTCATTAGCAACTTTTATTTCCAGGTCTTTATCAATTATATTGTGTTTGCTAACCTTTTCCATCTTTGCCATAGTCGTATTTTCTGCAATCGGTGTTGATAATATTAATCCATTACCCTTTCTGTCCTCTGTAACATAGGCAATTTTGTTATTAATAGCATCCTGAACAGAATTTAGATTCACAGAATTACCGTTGACATACACTTCGCCTGTTATGTCGACACCGTAACTTTTCCCAAAAAGACTCATGGCCAGTTCCGTTCGTCCGGCGCCCATAAGACCGCTTATGCCGACAACCTCGCCCTTACGCAAGTTCATACTTACATTGTCGCACACCTTTCGTCCTTCATATTGAGGATGATACACTGTCCAGTTTTTTACTTCAAAAGTTTTATCACCAATTGAAGGCTTTCTTTTAGGGAATCTATCTACTAAACTGCGGCCTACCATTCCGCTTATAATGTCATCATCAGTAAAAGTATCTTTATTTTTATCCAGCGTTTTAATTACAGCACCGTCACGAATAATCGTAATTCTGTCCGACACGTAGGACACTTCATTAATTTTATGAGATATAATTATTGAAGTCATACCTTTCTTTTTGAAATCTAAAAGCAGATCAAGAAGTTTTCTAGAATCAGCTTCATTTAATGACGCTGTCGGTTCATCAAGAATTAACAGTTTTACATTTTTTGCAAGCGCTTTTGCAATCTCAACAAGCTGTTGTTTTCCAACACCAATATCTTTAATAAGGGTACGCGAAGGTTCAGTAAGACCGACCATTTTCAGTAAAGAGTCGGCTTTTGAATGGGTTTCATTCCAATTCACATTAAAATAAGAGCCTCTTTCATTACCCAAAAACATATTTTCACCAATAGTCAAGTAGGGAACAAGAGCTAGTTCCTGGTGAATAATAACAATTCCTTTATGCTCACTGTCTCTTATGGTATTAAACTTACAAACACTACCATCAAAGAGGATATCTCCTGTATAGTCTCCAAACGGATAAATACCGCTCAGAACATTCATGAGTGTTGACTTACCTGCCCCGTTTTCACCGACAAGCGCATGAATCTCGCCTTCTGTAATATCCAGATTAACCGAATCAAGAGCCACAACACCAGGAAATGTCTTGGTAATATTTCTCATTTCAAGAAGAGTTTTAGCCAATTTTTTCCTCCAAGCAAGATTAACAAGTGACTGTCTGCCGGATGCCCGCTGTTAAAAAAATGCAGACAGACAGTAAGCCTGTCTGTCTGCCACATTTAGATAAAACTGTTCAACTTAGATTGATAACTGAGCTTCGGTATAGTAACCGCTGTCAATCAGCAATGTCTTATAGTTTTCAATAGTTCCGAAAACAGGTGCGCAGAGGAAAGAAGGAATAACTCCTGTTCCATTGTCATATGTTTTTGTATCGTTGATAGGAACAGATGTACCTTTCATAATTGCATTAGTCATCTCAACAACTTGTGCTGCAAGAGTTCTTGTATCTTTGAAAATACTCATACTCTGATATAATGAGCCCAGAAATTAAGACACATATTTTATAGAAATACAGTGGACTGACCTTCTTGAGAAAAATAGAAAAGGAGGCTACAGTAAAGTATGAGAAAGAAATATGATAAGTCATTTAAAT
>Ga0116148_1000365_pt1 | contig 57251 bp, 47 predicted proteins | sample AD_UKC055_MetaG_FD_89786 | JGI IMG/M metagenome (GOLD analysis project Ga0116148, IMG submission 89786) | Active sludge microbial communities of municipal wastewater-treating anaerobic digesters from USA - AD_UKC055_MetaG | ecosystem: Engineered > Bioreactor > Anaerobic > Digestate | place: USA...
AGCTGCCAGGCAGGGACGCCTGGCCTACTTAGCTGCCAGGCAGAGACGCCTGGCCTACCGGGTAGCTGCCAGGCAGGGACGCCTGGCCTACCGGGTAGCTGCCAGGCAGGGACGCCTGGCCCACTTAGCTGCCAGGCAGGGACGCCTGGCCTACTTAGCTGCCAGGCAGGGACGCCTGGCCTACTTAGCTGCCAGGCAGGGACGCCTGACCTACTGGTGGGACAGGCCTCTGTGCCTGTCGATGGGCGAATGTGAGCAATCTCAGGTTGTAGAGTGGGCTTAAGCCCGTCTGCGGGCTAGCTCACCGGCGGTCAGGGACGAATGCCGCCAGGTCACCAATGCTCGAATCGCACGATCTCTTCTATCGGAAGACGGCTTTTGCCGCGCGGCCGGTCCGCCGCATATCCCAGCGTTACAAGTTGCACCACACGAATGGCGTCCGGGATTCCCAGTAATTCTTTCACCCCGTCCTCTTTGAACGCGCCGATCCAGCACGTTCCGAGTCCTTCCTCGGTCGCCTGAAGCGTCAGATGGTCGATCGCGATCGCGACATCGATGGGGTAGCACAGCTGTCCGCAGCGCATCACATGGTTGTCGGTTTCCGCGCAGGCCGCGATCACCACCGGCGCTTCCCCCACAAATTTCTGCCCCATCGCAATGGCGGCCAGCTTCTGCCGCTTGTCAAAATCCTGCACGACAACAAACCGCCATTCCTGACGGTTGCTTGCCGATGGAGCCAGTCGTGCTGCCTCCAGAACACGCATCAGCTTGTCTTTCTCAACCGGACGATTCTGATAAGCGCGAACACTATACCGTTGTCGAATGGCTTCACTGACGTTCATGATCTCCTCCCTGCTTGTGATCTTTCTTCTAGCCTCTGACCGGCTCAAACAGCCGTATGATCCCTCATCTTCTCAAGAAAAACCTGCCACCTGGAAGCCCGCACCACCCCGTCGTTCGTATCGGTCTCATTTGTCCTATTGGTCCCATCCTCTTCTTCAATCCCCAATCCCCCGTTCCCTTCTTTATTTCCAGTCGCAATTCATAATTCGTAATTGACGGAGGATAACCATACCATGCTGATTCTGACCACACCCAACATTGAAGGAAAACGGATTGTCCAGTATCTCGGATTAGTCTCCGGCGAGGCCATTCTCGGCGCGAACGTCTTTCGCGATTTCTTTGCGGGAATCCGGGACATTGTCGGCGGACGGTCCGCGGCTTACGAAAAAGAACTGCGAAAAGCGAAAGAGGTTGCTCTTGAGGACATGACCGACCAGGCCCGGGCGCTTGGAGCCAATGCCGTCGTCGCCGTCGATCTGGACTATGAAACCATCGGCATCGGCAGCGGCAACATGCTGATGGTGAGTGCGTGCGGCACCGCTGTCATTTACCAGGACTGATCCCTGCTTCATCATGGGGATTTCACAATGAGATATCGCAAGGAATGTGAGGAATGTTCGCGTCGCCAGGCCGAACGGGTGTTCCGCCTGGCCGTGCGGGACCCGCAAGTGCGCAACCGGCTTCCGCAGGATATCGAGGCTCTTCAAAAAGAGGTCGGACAGAAAGCGGTGGAAATCGTCAAGGCTTCGGATCCCCGCCGCAGCCCGGCGGAGGTTTCTTTCCGGGCCATTCTGGAGGCGCATCGGGTAACCGGCTGTGATGATCCGTTTCGTAAAGAAAAAGCGGAATCCAACGAATTGGCTTTGAAATTGTATCCCAAACTCAGCGAACTGGCGCAGCAGGCCGATGATCCCATCCTGACAGCCTGTTTACTCGCCGCGTCGGGCAATATCATCGACTTGGGCATCCAGGAGTCATTCGACCTGGAGGCCGCCATCTGTCATGCATTGGAGCAGGGTTTTCGACTCAGCCACTATGATCGACTCAAACGGGAACTGGAGAAAACGGATCGGCGCGGCGGGCTGCTCCTCTACATTCTCGACAATGCGGGAGAGATTGTATTCGACCGGATATTGATTGAGCAGATCCGAACTTATTTCCCGTCGATTCAAATTGTCGCTTCGGTGAACAGCGGCCCGGTACTCAATGATGCACTCATGGAGGATGCAGAGGCTGTCGGTCTGCGCGATCTCGTCGAGGTAATCGAGAATGGGCATCCGGACTTGGGGACCGTGCTGGAGCGCTGCAGCCCGCAATTTCGTGACATGTATTTCAGCGCGGATGTAATCATTGCCAAGGGCCAGGCCAACTACGAAACCCTGGACGAACAGCCCGAAAATATTTTCTTTATTCTCCAGGCAAAATGTAAACTCGTCGCCGAATCCCTGGGCGTCAGCCTCTATGATCCGGTGTTGGTAAAGAAATCTGATTGATTCTCTTACCCTGTAAGATCCGGTAGGACAGGCCCCCGTGTCTGTCAATCATCGGAAGCCTGCGCCTCCCTGCCCTCCGTCCTATCCCCTTCTTTCCTCCCCGGTAATCTTGTCCGATCTCCCGCCAACCCGCTATATTCACCGTCTGTGACAAATCTGTCGGGGTGTTTGTGCCGCACTCTCAGAGAATGATTGGAGGATCTCCATGCCGCCACGGCAAGATATCAAAAAAATTATGATTATCGGGTCCGGGCCGATTGTGATCGGCCAAGCCTGCGAGTTCGATTATTCGGGAACCCAGGCCTGCAAAGCTCTGCGCAAACTGGGCTACGAGATTGTCCTGGTGAACTCTAATCCGGCTACGATCATGACCGATCCCGGTATGGCCGATGCCACCTATATTGAGCCGCTGACCCCGCAGGTCATGGAAGAAATCATCGCCCAAGCCCGCCCGGATGCCCTCTTGCCCAACCTCGGCGGCCAGTCTGGTCTCAACCTGTCCTCCGAACTTGCCCGCATGGGGATTCTCGAGAAATACGGTGTCGAGTTGATCGGGGTCGCGGTGGATGCCATCGAACGCGGCGAGGACCGACTGGCATTCAAACGGACCATGAACGAACTCGGCATCGACATGCCCAAAAGCGAAATCGCCCACACCGTCGAGGAAGCGGAACGCATTGCCAAAGACCTGGGATATCCCGTGGTGATCCGTCCTGCCTATACGCTTGGCGGGACCGGCGGCGGCATAGCCTATAATCCCGAAGACCTCCGCCGAATCGCCGCCCGCGGAGTTTCCGCCAGCCTGGTGGGCCAAATCCTTGTCGAGGAATCTGTCCTCGGATGGGAAGAACTTGAACTTGAGGTTGTCCGCGACGCCAAAAACCGGATGATTACGGTCTGTTTCATCGAAAACGTCGATGCCATGGGCATTCACACCGGCGACTCGTTCTGCACTGCCCCCATGCTCACCATCGCCCCGGAACTTCAGCAACGTTTGCAAAAATACTCCTTCGATATCGTCGAGGCCATCCAGGTTATCGGCGGAACTAACATTCAATTCGCTCACGATCCGAAAACCGACCGCGTCGTCGTCATCGAGATCAATCCACGGACTTCCCGCTCTTCCGCTCTGGCATCGAAAGCAACCGGATTCCCCATCGCCTTTGTTTCCGCCATGCTCGCCGTTGGGGTGACACTGGACGAGATCCCTTACTGGCGCGATGGGACACTGGACAAATACACCCCATCCGGCGATTACGTTGTGGTCAAATTCGCTCGGTGGGATTTCGAAAAATTCAAAGATGTTCAGGATATCCTTGGAACCCAGATGCGCGCCGTCGGGGAGGTCATGAGCATCGGAAAGAACTACAAAGAGGCTCTTCAGAAATCCATTCGCTCGCTCGAAAAAGGCTGCTATGGACTCGGATTCCACAAGAACCTCAATCAACTAACTCTTAAAGAACTGTACAAACTTCTCGCCGAACCGACCAGCATTCGTCAATTTGTCATGTACGAGGCATTACGGAAAGGCGCAGAGATACAGGACCTTTACGAGAAAACCCACATCAAGCCCTGGTTCATCCGACAAATGAAAGAACTGGTGGAACTGGAAGAGGAGATCCTGAAATACAAAGGCAACACCCTGCCGGATGACCTGTTCCTGCGCGCCAAAACAGATGGTTTCGCGGATCGCTACTTATCCCAGCTGCTCTCAATCCCGGAGAAAGACTTGCGCGAGCGACGGAGGTCGCTGGGATTAGTCAAGGCGTATGATGCCGTCCCCGTGAGCGGCGTGGAAAATGCCGCTTATTATTATTCCACCTGCAACGCGCCTGACCGCGTACCGATCAGCCATCGACGGAACATTATGATTCTCGGCGGCGGACCGAATCGAATCGGGCAGGGAATCGAATTCGACTACTGCTGTGTTCATGCCGCCTTTTCGCTCCGGGATGAAGGATTCGAAACGATTATGGTCAACTGTAATCCGGAGACCGTCTCTACGGATTATGATACTTCCGACAAACTCTATTTCGAACCGCTGACCATAGAGGACGTTTTAGGGATCTATGAAAAGGAACAGCCGCAGGGTGTCATCGTTCAATTCGGCGGCCAGACACCTCTTAATATCGCTAATGAACTGGCGCAGGCCGGTGTAAAGATTCTCGGAACCGCCCCGGAGATGATTGACTTGGCGGAGGACCGCGACCGGTTCCACCGGAAAATGCAGGGGCTGGGCATCCCGCAACCGGAATCGGGAATGGCCAAAACGTTCGACGAGGCAATCGAAATCGCCGAGCGCATCGGCTACCCGCTCATGGTCCGACCGTCTTATGTACTCGGCGGACGCGCCATGGAGATCATTCACGACCAGGAAATGCTGAGGCATTACCTCGCCGTCGCGGTGGAAGTAACTCCCGACCGCCCCATTCTGATCGACAAGTTCCTGGAGAACGCCATTGAAGCCGAGGCGGATGCGATTGCAGACGGTAATGATGCCTTTGTCCCGGCGGTCATGGAACATATCGAATTAGCCGGTATCCATTCCGGCGATTCCGCCTGTGTCATCCCGCCGATCAGTATCCCGGTCAAACACCTGGAAACCATTAACGAATACACACGAATCATTGCCACGGAATTGAATGTTGTCGGTTTGATGAATATCCAGTATGCCATCAGGAACGACACCGTTTATGTACTTGAAGCGAATCCGCGAGCATCACGCACCGTGCCGCTCGTCTCCAAGGTGTGCGGTATTTCCATGGCCCGAATCGCTACACAGGTCATGCTCGGCAAAAAACTGTCCGATCTGAACCTGAAACACCGCCACATCCCCCACTACGGTGTCAAAGAAGCCGTGTTCCCCTTTTATATGTTCCCCGAAGTGGACCCCGTACTCGGCCCGGAAATGCGTTCCACGGGCGAGGTGCTGGGATTAGCCGATTCGTTCGGTCTGGCCTTCTTCAAGGCGGAGGAAGCCGCCAAGCCCGCGCTTCCGACCGAAGGGACCGTTTTGATTACAGTCAACGATGCCGATAAGCCCGCCTCACTCGATGTCGCGAGACGATTTAAAGAACTCGGATTTCGTGTGGTGGCCACAGAGGGTACTCACAGGTTCCTGGCCGCCAATGGAATCGAAACCGAGGTAATCAACAAAATCTACGAACCACGACCGAATCTGGTCGATGCCATCACGGACGGCAAAATCCAACTGGTCATCAATACCCCCATCGGAAAATTGGGGAAATATGATGACTCGTATATTCGAAAGGCGGCAATCAAATACAAAGTCCCCTATATCACGACCATGGCGGCAGCGGCCATCGCCGCAAAAGGAATTGAAGCCTGCCGGAAAGGTCGCGGTGGCGTCAAATCCCTTCAGGCCTACCACGCCGGAATGGAGTAGGTGGGGCGGTTCAAAATCGGATTCGGCTTCCTTTGCCCCCGGGAGGGGCCTGCTGCGAGGGTCTTTTTCGGTAGCAGAGGTCTCTGCCTGTGGCTGGTGACACTGGTTCCTGTGACGGTTCGCCCGAATTACGCCTTGGTTTATTCCCAAGAATAGGATATCCTCGGATCATGTTGAATAATGAATCGGCCTCGGGGGCTGAATCGAGGTAATCCCACAAATCGAAGGGAGCAATATATGCGACGTCGTGCCTTCACATTGATTGAACTCCTCATTGTTGTTGCCATCATCGGAATTCTTGCGGCGATTGCCGTACCCAATTTCATGAATGCCCGAGTCCGCGCGAAAGTCGCGCGGGTTCAATCCGATCTGAAAGCAATTTCCACAGCCCTGGAACAGTACTATATGGATTGGAACAGTTACGTGGAGGACCATGACAACGATGCCGGCCCGTTTGGGTTCAAACGATTGACCACTCCGGTTGCGTATATGTCCGGATGGCCACGTGACCCGTTCCCCAGCAATCACCAGGAAAACCAGGTCGAGAATATGACTTACGAATTCGGGTCCGGCGATGCAAATGTCACGAACAGCACAAAACAATGGCCCTCTAATGCGTATGTGATTATTTGTTCCGGGCCGAATCTGGGCGAGGAAGTCAGTGGAAACGATTCATTTCCCTGGGGCCCTGTCTACATTCTGGAATTCGATATCAGCAATGGCGTGACCAGCAACGGTGACATCATCCGCATGGGCGGCGAATGGCACCGAGGTTTCATCTTCATGAACGGTGTCCCAGTTGCCGGCCACTAATCCACCGGATCTCCACAGTTGACAAGCGGGGAAGGCATGGGGCAGGAAAGGCACAATGAAACAATTCTTGTGGCTCGCCGTTTTTCCCCTGTTTCTTTCCAACCATGTGATGGCTTGCCAGTACGTTACTGTCCGCGACGCCTGTTTCAATGAGAAACGGGATATGCACCGTCTCTGTGTGATTGCCCGGAAAGATGACCCCGAAGGCCGGCGAATCTACACCGAATTGCGGCGTTGGCTGGACGATGAGGGCAGGGGCTTCAATGCGGAGTTGTTCTACGAGTCCCCGGATGATCCGGATGTCCAATGGCAGAATTACGGCATTCCCTCTGCGCCTCCTTCCACGCCGGTGACCGTTTTCTCCGGGTACCACAAACTCGGTAACCGAAAGTTTTATATCTGCCACTGGGAGCCGGGTCCCGCACCGGATGACTTGGCTGAACTCCTGACCTCTCCACTCCGCGAGAAAATCCGCACCGAATTGTTAAGCAAAATGGCGTTATTCCTGTACGTTCCCGGGACCGAAAATAAACAGGCCCGGCAGATCATTGACGATGTGGCTCGCCGCTGGTCGGAAAAGGAAAAACAGGGAGTCTCTGTGCTGCAAATGGATCGCTCGGACCCGGCAGAGCGCGTTCTGCTCTCATTTATGGCAATCGAAGATTCCGGACCGGAATGGACGGCCGTGATTTTCGGGCGCGGCAAAATGATGCCGCCCATCGTCGGGGATGATATCACAGAGGCAGAATTGGATCGGCAATTGGAGACTCTGGTGGGAGAATGCACCTGCCTTCGATCGGCCTCCAGTTTCGGTGTCGATCTCCCCATGATCTGGGATGCCACCGAGGATGCGCGAATTGTCCCGCTGCGGTCGCCGGAGGATGCCCTTCCAGCAGGAGTGGGAGCGCCGGCCGATCCCCTGTCTTCGAGCGCAGCGCCGGCAAGCGTCTTGTATACTCTTGTGGCCTTGTTCTCGGTCGTACTTCTAACTTCTGTCGCCATCCTCCTCATCCGAATCCGCTCCATCCGATAGTCATCCTCCCAAGATTCTCCATCGGTCCCATTGGTCCTATTCATCCCATTCCTTTCTTAGGAGCCTCCCTCTGGCGGGGTCGGTAATTGGAAAAAGAAAGCATGATTCCCGTCCTTTTTTGCCGGGCAGAGACGCTTGGCCTACTGGTGGGACAGGCGTCCCTGCCTGTCGATGGGCGTTCCGATCAATCCTTTTCCGCACTCATTACAATTCGACCGTTCACTTCCACATGGTCAATAATCCCCATAATCAGCTCACGAATGGGGGCAATTTCAATCTGAAACACCTGTTGAGCCGCCCCCGGAGCCGAACCGACCAGCACTGTATCGCCTTCCCCGGCTCCGACCGCATCCACTGCCAGTACCGAGGGGCCATCTGGATTTCCTTCCAGGTCCAGCGGTTGAATCAGGAGCAGCTTTCTTGCGTGGTAAGCCTCATGTTTCAGGGTGGAGACCGCGCTTCCGAGCACTTTTGCTATTCGCATCGTTGAAACCTATTAAGAAAATTGTTCGTTATGATAGCGTATCGACACACAATCCCGGAGAGAAAGCCGTCATTTTTCCTTGCTTCCCTCTTGCTCGATGGGACCGTTGCGAGTACTGTATCATCGCATAAGATCCGGTTGGAAAACAATACAACGGAGTTGAGCAATGGTCGAGATGATTCAACGAGATGACCGGAATGAAGTCACCATTATTACCGTTCCGGCAAGATTGGACGCCGTATTGAGCGAAAGTCTCAATCAGTTGTTCGGCGATCTGATGGCGGAAGGTCGATGCAAGGTGGTTGTCGATTGCCGGCATCTGGAGTTCCTGAACAGCATTGTCATCGGAATTCTGGTCAGCTTTCACCAGAAAGCCACCAAAAAAGGCGGCAATCTCAAGTTCGCCAATGTCCCGCTTCCCGTGGAAGATGTCTTCCGTCTGACCAAGTTGGACCAGGTATTCAAATGGTATCCGAGCGTGGATGATGCGGTGGCCGATTTCTGAAACGTCGCTTACTCCAACTCTCTCCCACGGGAGAAAGCGGAGGGTGCTTTTCGCTCGACAGGCCTTTTCTCCGGGAAGGGTTTGATCTATGGATGTGATGGATGTTCGTGTGCGCGAGTATCGGGCAATCGCGCGCTTCAAATCCGATCCCGTGGACCTTCCTGCAGGCGCTCATTGCCTTGTCGATGTGGAGGACGATCGGGAACTCGCTACGGTTCTGCGTCCCCGCTACGAATGGACCGAGGATTTGCCCCCGGAATTGGGTGTGTTTTTCGTTCGCCCGGCGGAGGATGCCGATCTCGCCCAGTTTTATCAGAATCGGCAGAAAGAGCGCGAGGCTTTTGTCCTTGCCCTTCAGAAGATCAAAGACCGTGAACTCCCCATGATCCTCGTCGCCGTGGAACAGACACTGGACGGCAAAAAGATCCGCTTCTATTTTACCGCCGATGGCCGAATCGACTTCCGTGACCTGGTTCGCGATCTGGCGCACATTTTTCGAACCCGAATTGAAATGAGGCAAATCGGTGTGCGAGACCGCTCCCGCAAGGTCGGCGGATTCGGACCCTGTGGCGAGCAACTCTGCTGCAACCGGTTTATCAGTACATTCGATCCCATTACGATCAAAATGGCCAAGGAACAGAACCTGGCTCTTAACCCCTCCAAACTGTCCGGGGTGTGCGGACGTCTCAAATGCTGCCTGGCCTATGAGGTCGATACCTACCGAGTCTGTCGCAAAAACTTTCCGAATCCCAACCAGGAAGTGACAACCCCCATCGGAAGCGGTGTAGTGATCGAGCAAAACGTCATCAAGGGAACTGTTACCACTCGTTATGAAGGTGGCCAGGCCCCCCGCGAATGGCCCATCGAGGATATCAACTTCCGGCAATAAGGTAGACACGCACGAAATATGGCATCCTGCCGGTGATTGTGGCGCCTGACCCTTAGGCCCCCCACAAAAAAGTGTTTTTCTTCTCTCTCTCCCTCCGGGAAAGGGTCGGGGTAAGGGTCGTGATCCTGCCACCTTGCCTCAATGACATTGATTCCGAAGAACGGGGGAACCAAAATCACTTCTGAGGTAGCCTTATGAATCTCAACTTCCGTCTCTGGCTCTGCCTCCTCCCTGCAATGACCGTCCCCATGGCAGGTTCGCTTTTCTATTTTGTCATTCTGGCGGGCAGGCCGTTGGGAAATACCGTCTTTCTCTTTACGAAATTGTTCCTGATCTTTTGGCCGTTGGCCGCCATTGCTCTCACCACGGGATTTCACCGAACCGGCCCGGCATTCAACCGACAGAAACATTTTCGCGCGCTTCCGCTGGGGGCGCTGTCTGGCCTTCTCATCGCCGGGGCCATGATTCTTCTGTACCGATTCACACCGCTGGGTGATTACGTTCGGTTTCACGCGGTTGAGGTTCGCGCCAAGGTAGAGGAAATCGGTATCCTGGATCGTTACATCCTGTTCGCGATTTTCGTTTCAATGGTTCATTCGTTCCTGGAGGAGTATTACTGGCGGTGGTTTGTATTCGGATCGCTGGATCGACTGGTAAGCCCCCTCGCCGCCTATTTCCTGGCGAATTTGGCATTCGCTGCACACCATTATGTCATTCTCAGCGGCTATTTCTCCTTCTGGGGAGCCTTCTTTTTCGGAACTTGTGTTGGGCTTGGTGGCGCGCTGTGGTGTCGGATGTATCGAACACAGGACAGCCTTGCCGGAATCTGGCTGTCCCACACTCTTGTAGACCTTGCCATTTTCGCAATCGGCTATGATCTGGTCTTCCGTCAGGTCCCCCTGCCCATTGCCCAAGGATGAGAAAAGGAACTTCGACAATCGTTGGGTCGAACAGGCGGCATCCTTGTCTGAAATTCCCTATAATTGTCAGCGTGGCAGACGTGGCACGCCCAAGTCATCGGCAAGATACCTGTGCGGCCCTGCCTCAACAAACGGCACATTGAGCCATGGGGATATCATGTTCTTCTCATTCCTGAAGATTATGCGACAAATCCCTGATGATTGCGTGTTCATCACCGCCGAAACCGACCTTCAGGGAGCATCGGGGGGAGGTCAATCGCAGAGCCGAAAACAGGCTTTGTTTCTTCCTCTTGACTTGTGCAACACCTATATATATACAGTGACTTTTGGTATCTTCATAAGAGGTAAACAGACTCGTTTTCCTCACCCATAGAATGAGGTCCGACAAAAGTTGGTTTATCCCCTCTGGTATCTCGTGGCTCTTGTTGGATTCTGGAGCCTGATCCCCGCTTCCGCTTTTATCCTTGCCGACTGGATCAAAACCGGACGGCTCAAACTGCGTCAGAAGCACCACCAGTGGATATGGGCATACCTGTTCATGTCGGTGGCGCTCGCATGGGCCACGTTGTTCATGTTCTTCCCCCTGGCTCAGGCGTTTTATCAAAGCATGACCGATTTCAGCCTCACCAGCGCCACCGCCACCCGGTGGGTGGGATTACAGAATTACCTGGAGATTCTGAAAGATCGGTTCTGGTGGCATACCCTGTGGATCACATTCATCTATATGGTGGGCACAGTCCCGTTTGGTGTTCTGCTGAGTATGTTCCTGGCCGTGCAGATTTTGAAACAACCCACCACCATGCAGACCTTCTTTAAGGCCGCTCTCTACCTTCCGGGGGTCATCAGCGTCGTCGTGACAGCCGCAATCATGAAATGGATTTTCCACAGCGGAAACGGATTCGCCAACGCGTTTCTTCACGCATTTGGCCTGCCGCCACAAAACTGGTTCGGGAATCCGAACCTGGCAATGCCGGTGTTGATCGCGCTGGCCTGGCTCTCGGCATACGGCGTGGGGGTAATTATTTATTGCGCGGCCATCGGCAATATCCCGTCCACCTACTATGAGGTCGGCGAATTGGACGGGGCCTCCAACTGGACGGTCTTCTTCTCCATCACCTGGCCCCTCGTGAAGCCGACCACGATTTTCGTAACCATTATCGGACTGATCGGCGCATTTCAGGTGTTCGCGCCCGCAATGCTGATTACACGCGGTGGCCCGCTTAATACCACATACTTCGTCAACTATCATATCTATCGAACCTTTTATTATGAAAACGACTTCGGTCTTGCCTCCGCGATGGCGGTTCTCCTGATGATAGTCATTGTTATCGTTTCCGTTCTGAATTATCGCTGGCTGGCGACCGATGTGGAGTACTGAATGAGTACGGCGGTAAAAACAACAGTGCAGTCCCGCCTGGTCGGCTTGATCGTGCTCCTTTTCTACACGGTCCTGTCGCTGCTCTCGTTGTATCTCATGGTGGTAAGCAGCCTGACCCACCTGGGAACCTCTTTTGAATTGGCCGACCTGGACTGGTATCCGCGCGATTGGGCTTTCGAGAACTTTGCGACTTTTTTCGCGATTACACGAGGGATGGCCTGGACCTGGCTTCGCAACAGCCTGGTTGTTGCTCTCGTTCCGACTGTGTTCAATCTCCTGTTTGCCGCCATGGCCGGTTATGCCCTCGCAAAACTCGATTTCCCCGGTAGACAATTCCTCTTCTGGTCCATCATCGGCGTAATGGCGATCCCGGCATTTGTCACATTGATCCCGCTGTACCAGATGATGTTTCGATTTGCCTGGTTTGATACGTTTTATGCCCTGATTGTCCCCAAAATGGCAGGATTGGGCAGCATTTTTCTGTTCAAACAATACATGAGTACCCTCCCCAGCGATCTTATGGAAGCCGGGCGAATCGACGGCGCGTCGGAGGGAACAATCTTTACCAAGATCGTCTGGCCCATGGCCCAACCTGTCCTGGCGGTCATATTCCTGCTTGAATTTGTAGCCGCTTGGGGCGATTATTTCTGGCCTTATCTTGTAACGAATTCCACCGAACAAATGACCTTCCAGGTCGGACTGATGTCCATTATCGGGGTCGATCAGGGCACGGTTCTGCTTCAGGACTATGGAGCCATCATGGCCGGGTCACTGGTAGCCAGCCTGCCGGTTATTATACTGTTTCTGCTGCTTCAACGTCACTTCGTCCGTGGATTGACTATCGGCGCGGTGAAAGGTTAGTACAATGAAAAGTGTACTGATGGCCGTTCTCAGCATTGCGCTTTTACTCAGTTGGCTCGGTTTTCTCACCTGGCTGGAACGTCCGACCGCTCTTGAGGGACAGGAAATCGGAGAAGCCAGGACCGATGAAATCGTTGTCTGGATTAATGAAATGCTGGGCACGCCGGATGAAGCCTACTACTATGAATTACAGAATTGCTGGAACGCCACACATCCGAACGTGAAAATGAAACTCGCCATTATGAGTCACGCTGGATATGACAGTAAACTGCGTGTCGCCATCGCGAGCGGCCAGCCGCCCGATGTCTGTACTAGCGGTTTCGAAACTCTCCAGGCGCTGGAATCCATCGGGAAATCTCTTGATCTCGCTGCGCCCATCCCGGAAGACATCCTCCCGGTCGAACACTTGAAAGCCATGGGTCCCGTGGTGGAAAGGGCTGCCATCCGTAACGGAAAAGCCTGTGTTTTCCCTCTCTATCGCTACTGCTATGGCGGCGTTATGCTCGCCAACAGAACAATGCTCCTCGAAGCGGGGTATGACGACGATGAGATTCGGCGCAACGGATGGACATTCGAACAATTTCGCGATGCCTGTAAACGAATGACCAGGGATCTCGACGGCGACGGGAAAACCGATCGATGGGGATATGCCTCCGCTTTGTCGCACATGGAACATCTTCTGCTCAACGAATTTGGCCCCGCGATTTACGGCAAAGAGATCGCCACGGCGCAACTTCTCGGCTACGATGAACAAACGAAGCGTTGGACCCGCCACCCCGGACTGACTGAAGATCATTTTTACCGACTGTGTCTACTGTACCATCAATTGATTAACGTCGATAAAAGCTGGAACCCTAATTACCTGTCGATGACTACTTATGAACTCCTGGATGAGCTGATTACACAGCAGAAGGTGGGAATGATGTTCGGCTCGATTCCCTGGGCGCCCATAGTTTACAAAGATCTTTGGGACCTCGAAGTAAAACAAGGCGTCAAGAAACCGAATCCGTTCCCCGACCTGACCTCGTTCTGGATGCCTACACTCCGGAAAGGTGACCGGCCAAGTCCCTCGGCCGGCGTGTACGGTTTCAGCGTGCTTAAACAGTCTTCTTACAAAGGGGAGGCCCACACATGGAATGCCTGTCGCGTGGCCTTGTTCCTCACGCACCCGGTTCATCTCGCGCGTTCACAGATGCGCTTCTTCCGGCATCTTCCACCCGAACCCGAACGATTCGGAAAAATCTTTCCTGAATTGATAGATATGAAAGATCGGTGGGTGAAATACTACAATGAGGTAATGGATTCCGGCCTGTGGCACACATTAGGGGTCGATCCTGCTACAGCCCCGGATTTCGCCGCATACCAGGCCGTCAACATGGAGGTCATCAACTGGCTTCGCAAAACGGGATTCGGTATTATAGAGCAAGTCATCTATCAGAAAATCACCCCGGAAGAGGGCGGGCGACGGTTATTCGTCGGAATCAAGGAGGCCGCTGACGGGGCTTACGAGAAACTCAATGTGACACCCCAGGTGGATGCAGGAGTTTCGGAATGAAAACGAACGGCTTGAGACTTTCCCTGTTGAGTACCCCGGAGAAAGATTCAGGCCCTTTCGGTGCTGTTCTGATGTCTAATCACAACCGGATCGGCTGGTGCCGACCGGACGCAGCAAGGAGTTCCCCATGAGTAGTTCTGCACAACTCGGCATCGCGCAAACGCTAGCCACCGTCTTTTTTCTCCTTTCTATTACGACGGTCGTGACCTGTGCCGCGCCCGGCGACTGGCCCGAGCCTCGCCGGAATCCGCATTTGACTACAATCCAACCGCTACCCGGCGAGATGGTGGATCCGCCTTCGATTCTGTCCGCTGTGCCGATCTCTCCCTCTCGCCCCTCCATGCAGCCTGTCGTTGCGCCGGACGGTACAGAAACCTGCGGCTTGTGTATTGTCGGAGGCGCGCTACATTGTTTTAGTACGGGTGGCCGGGAGATTTGGAGATCCCACCCGCCGGGATTGAACTTCACATCCATCGAAGCCGCGGAGGATCTCGATCTGGACGGTCGCGTAGAGATTGCCCTCAAAGCCGGACGAACTGCCGATCCGTACAGTGCGGCCGTTCTTGTGTCCCTTGAGGATGGGAGCCTTCTTTGGAGCTACGATGTCGAGCCGATGTCCTATGCCTGGTATCTTCATATTGTAGATGTCTTCCCCGAGAAACAGACCAAACAGGTGGTGGTTGTGATGCAGGGCTATCCGCCCGATGCCGAAAACGGCTATATCACTTTATTTGATTTTGTTCAGCCGGGCCAACCACCTGCGCAGCAATGGCGATATGCCTTCCATGATTATACCTGCTTTCCTACGTTATTACGCACGGATCTCGACAGTGACGGGACGGATGAACTGGCTGTCGAGACCCATAGCCGAATGTGGCTCCTCGATGCCAGAACCGGCGCTGTCAAACAATTTATCGGGTGGGATCCTTCCCCAGGTAACATTCGCAGCTATGGCTTGGTCACATTCGTCGATCTGGACCCGAACGGCGGCGACGGCCGTGAGGACTTCCTGTGCATCGCTGATTTTAGCCATCACCAGGAGGTATTGCACAACAACAACGGGAAACTGGAATTGGCCTGGGTTCATGGGTGGCCGGACGAAACTGCGACTCGGAAGATCGTTTCTACCTGGCCGGAACCGCCCCGTGCCGATATAGACGGAGACGGCCGAATAGAAATTATTGCTTCCATGTATAATTCGGAGGACGAAAATCAGTGGCTGGTTCGAGTGTACGATGCGATGACCGGTGAATTGATTTACCGGAAGCCCGGCGCCGTAGCGTGTGCTGTCTATGATCTTAATGGGGACGGTAAAGCAGAGGTTGGAGTCAATCTCTCAACCGATCCGACACAGAGTGTATGGAAAGGCGCGCAACTTCTTACAATAGAGAATGGTGATTTCCAGGTGGTGTGGCAGGATCCATCGGCAACTTTCATCCGCCCGACCATACCCCCCGGGAACACTAGCCATTACCTCCGCTTTGAACGTGGGGGTCAGAAATTCGCCTTGGTGTATGACAGCGTGCGGGGTATCACGGAGGTGCCGTCGCCCGATGTCCCTGTTGTCGAGCCTGATTTCTCGAAGGTACCGAAGATTGCGGCCTCCGAATACCCGACCCTTCTGGCCGCGGATGTGACCGGGGATGGGAGAAACGAACTCCTGGTCTATTCCGCCCCGATACTGCGCATAGTTAGCATTTGCGATGACGGCAGTAATGAGGAACTGGCACAATATCACTCGAGTGGATTACCTGGCGTGGCCGATCTGGATGGAGACGGCTACTTAGAGATCATTACGGGAGAGGTCAGCATGACGCAGACACCTGTTGTCGAAGCACGGACTCCCGCCTTGGGAAACTGCCTTCTCTGGAGATCGGTCTTCCCGACTCCCGCGTTTTCCGGGTTGCCGTGGACTATGAAACCTTTCTATGTGCGGCCGGGGCGATTCACCGGCAAATCGACTCCGGACCTCTATGTCTGGGCGGGGCTTCCTCTCGTTCGCAGCACCGTTGTCGATGGATTAACAGGTGGCATCGTCTGGGAGAAAAGTGAAACATCCATTGGTCGCTATTGGGGGCCGACGCACCAACCTGCCGCTGTATACGACTACCTGGGGGATGGATTCGACGATCTCATTGTTACAATCCCTGATTATTATGGAATTATCAGTGGACAAAATGGAAGATTTCTGTGCGGTCCGTCCTTTCCTCCGGATATATTTCATCAATCCAGCCAGGGACTGTATACGCTAACGGCGATTTTGGAAGAGACTACCGGGGACCCGACGGTTTGCCTGGTCGGGGGCCACTATTTCCAGGGAGCTATGTCGATCACGGCTCGCCGGAAGTGGTACAAGTTACCTGTCGTCGGTGAAAGCCGTTATGCAGCCGAAGGCTTTCTGCGGACAGAACATGGCGAATGGCTCCTCGGAGTCGGGCGACAGAACGGGTATTTCGGTTGCATCAATGTAGCCGACGGAACCTCCCGCTGGGAATATAATGCTCATGCCTCCATTGCGGAGACATGCACAATGGACGTTGATGGAGACGGCCGGTTTGAGTTTATTCTCGCTACAAGCCATGGCCGATTGATCGCCTTGGGCGACGACAGCGGTTCTCCACGGGTTGTCTGGACGGCGGATTTGCCCGCGGGAGCGGGATACGCGAGCTACCCGGCCGCGCAGTTCTCGCCGATCGCCGCAGATATGAACGCAGACGGCAAATCCGAACTTGTTGTTCCCTGTCATGACGGATATGTCTATGTATTAGGCAAATCCGGGGAATACGTCGACAATTCGGACCGATATTGATAAGTGACCGCACGTTAATAAAGGAATCTGTGCCATGCGATTCACGCGAAGCGAATACATGATTCTCTGGATGGCTCTCCTCGGCCCTCTGTGTCCGCATGCCGCGCCCGGCGACTGGCCCGAGCCTCGACAGAATCCGTATCGCACCGCCATTCAACCCTTACCTGGAGCAATGACCTCTCCACCGGATGTGTTGGCCCGGTTTCCGGTCGCTTGTGGCCGGCCGGACCTTCAACCATTTTGTGCGCCCGATGGTAAAGAATACTGGGCCATTACAATCATCGGAGGGGCGCTGCATTGCTTCAATACTCGGGGTAAAGAGATGTGGAGATCCCACCCACCCGGAATCAATTACTGGAGCATCGGAACCGTGGAAGATCTGGACGGTGACGGGCGAATTGAGATTGCGTTGAAATCCGGCCGACCGACAGAACCGTATGGCGCTGTTACGCTGGTCTCCTCGGTAGATGGGAGCCTTCTCTGGCGTTATGATGTCGATCCGATGTCCTACGCATGGTATCTCCATATCGGGCGTTATTTCCCCGGGGAAGGGTCGAAACAGATTATTGTTTTAATGCAGGGGTATCCTCCCGACAAGGATAACGGCTACATCGCACTGTTTGATTGTAAGGAACCCGGGCAACCACCGTCGCAAATCTGGCGGTATGACTTCGATCACTATACTTGTTTTCCGCCCCTCCTTCGCACGGATCTGGAGGGCGATGGCGTAGATGAATTGGCGATCATCACCCATAGTCGAATGTGGCTTCTTGACGTCTACACCGGAAAGGTCAAGCAATTCATTGCCTGGGATGTTTCTCCCGGGAATTCGCGCAGCTACGGACTGAACCGGTTCGTCGATTTGAACGGGGATGGTCTTCAGGATTTCCTTTGCATCGCGGATTTCGCACAACATCACGAGGTACTCCTCAATCAGAACGGTAAATTCGAACAGGCATGGGCGCACGGCTGGGATGAAAGCGTTACGACGAGAAAGATCGCGACCACTTGGCCGGAGCCGCCCTATGCAGACATTGATGGAGACGGAAAACTGGAGATCATTCTCTCGATGTTCAATTCGGAAAAGGAGAACGCCTGGCTTATTCGGGTGTATGATTCCATTACCGGCGAACTCAAGTACCGCTTTCAAGGCCATGTCGCTGTCGCGATGAACGACATCGATCAGGATGGAAAAGCGGAAATCGCAGTCCGGGCTACATCCGATCCATTACAGACAGATAAAGGGCCGATCCAATATCTAGATCTTGTTGACAATACCCTCGAGATTATTCGCGCAAGCGGAGCCAAATCCCTCCCGGAGAATACATCCCCAGCCGCGAGTGAGAAGGCTGCGCTGGGAGTACAGGACGACTATGCGCGGCGAAGGGGCAAGGCGGCCGCGTCGATTCCTCCGCCTACGGCCTCCCTCGACTTTTCCGCTGTTCCTTCCGTTAAAGGTCAAGGGATTCCAACACTGTTCTGTGCCGATCTGGACACCGACGGTAAAAATGAAATTATTACGTATCTGCCCCCCGGCGAGATTACCGCGTGTTCATTCAATTCGACCGGTTGTGTTAATGAAATCCTTCATTACAAGTCGGACGGATTTCCGGCAATTGCGGATCTGGACGGGGATGGGAACCTGGAAATCATCACGGGAATGGTCAGGGAAACGGCTACTCCAACAGTCGAAGCGAGAACTCCCGCGTTGGAGAACCGAGTTCTCTGGCGGTCCGTGTTTCCGCCGGTGGACCGCCCGGGACTTCCTTGGACCAACAGGCCGCTCTACGTTTGCACGGGTCATTTCACCGGAAAAGATACACCGGACCTCTATGTATGGGCCGGCGTTCCACTGGTCCGAAGCGGCGTCCTTGACGGTCTGACCGGCCGGATCATGTGGGAACGCGGTGAGACCGAAAAGAAGTTGTATTGGGGACCTGCAATAAATCTCGCTTCTGTGTACGACTACAATCATGACGGGAAAGAGGATCTTCTCTTCACGAATCCCGCTGATTTGTGTATCTGCGACGGCCCAACCGGCGAGTGTCTCGCCGGACCGATGGATATGCTGAAAGTATTCCAGCAATCCAGCATGGGTTTGTATACATTTCCCGCTGTCTTGAAGCAAAAGAATACCGACCCTCCTGCCGTATGTTTGATCGGGGGCCATTATTTTATCGGAGTCCTGTCTATTCAGGGTACTCCGTACTGGTACCACCTTCCCACCGTCGGCGAGTGTCGCGCCGACCCGGAAGGTGTTCTGCAAACAGAGGAGGGAACCTGGCTAATGGGAGTCGGTAGGCAAAACGGTCACTTCTCATGCCTGAACGCCTTAGACGGCAAGATGAGATGGGATCTGGACTTGCAGGCTGGTTGTGCCGAAATCTGTGCTATGGATGTTGACGGGGACAGCCGCCAGGAATTTGTAATCGCTACCAGTCACAACCGCGTGTATGCCATCGGAGACGACAGCGGAACCCCACGCCGTGCCTGGGAAGTAGAGATTCCCTCGGGAGCCGGGCTTCCGGGACATATCTACCCCGCGGGTTTAGGCGCGCCCATTTTAGCCGACGTCAATAAAGATGGGAACAGTGAAATCATTTTACCTCTTGCTGACGGCTATGTATATATATTAGGTTGCAAAAAGTAACGTTGATCGATATACCCGCTCCATTTGCGCAGGAGGCCGATATCATGGACGGGGCTGTTTCGGAAATCAGGTTGCCTGCTCGGAAACACTGTAATTCTTTTTGCGTTCATTGTACCGCTATTCATTATGTTGACGCAGTTGAAATCCCATGAAAGACCTGTATAATCTGCCTATGGACCGCTCGCAAATCCGGAGAAAAAATCGGTCGGACCGTACGGATGACGATTTTGTGCCCGGCACGATGGCCGAGCGCATCGCGCTTGTCTGGCCTCTCACACGGGAAGTCGCATCCCTGAACCCCGATTTCAATGTTGAACAGCGATCACAGTGACATATTACAGGCCTTAAACGTCGAGAAGGCTGAGTCCCTTCTTGTGGGCGCGTATGTCGCCGTTCAGTTGCCAACAAATCATCTCTGTCTGATGCGGTCTTGCAATAGTATCGTTATATGATATCATAATATCGTGGACGGCAAACACCGTAAGACACTAAGCGCTATATTCCAAAGGTCGGAACAAACCAACATCCCTTGGCGTGAGATTGAAGCATTATTCGTCCATCTGGGCGCGGAAATTACCGAAGGGAATGGTTCAAGAGTTCGCGTTGCACTGAAAGGCGTCCGGGCTGTTTTCCATCGCCCGCATTCGGGCAGGGAAGCCAATAAGGGCACAGTCAAGTCCGTTCGCAGATTTCTCGAAGTGGCAGGAGTAAAACCATAAGGTGGAATACAAAGGCTATATCGGCAAAGTTGAACTCGACGAGGAAGCAGGTATCCTGCATGGTGAAGTAATCAACATCCGCGATGTGATTACGTTTGAAGGAGCCACCGTTGAGGAGGTTCAGAGATCTTTTCAGGAATCCGTCGATGATTATCTCGACTTTTGCGCTCAACGTGGCGAATCTCCTGAAAAGCCCTTTTCCGGCAGGTTTCTTGTCCGCTTGCCCGCCGAGTTGCACCGAAACGCCTTCATTCAGGCAAAACTGGCAGGCAAAAGTCTGAATGGGTGGGTCACTGAAGTCCTGCAAACGGCGCTCCATAGCCGGTAGCACATTCAGATCGAGATTCTTCCGACGGGAGCAAAATGATCCCGCATTCCCCCCTCACGCGTACCACCCGCACCGCTCCACAACCTCATACAACACCATCAGATTCTCCGGCGGGACTCGTGGGGCAACAGAGCAGGCCGAGCTGAGAATATACCCGCCCCCCGGTCCCGCAATACGTACCCGTTCCTCCGCCGCCTTTCGGACATCCTCCACTGTTCCCAAAAGCAACGTATTGACCGCATCCAGATTGCCTTTGATAAACATCCGTCCGCCGATCATCTCCACCGCCCGGGCCAGATCGATATTCCCCAGCGGCGGCGGGTCCAGCGTGTCGATCCCGTCCGTGCCGGTCTTTTCCATCAGGTCCAGCCGGTCGCCGATCGCGCCGCACGTGTGGATATAAACAGGGACATTCCGCTCCGATTTGATGCCTTTGATGACCCGGTGTTCAAAAGGCAGAACGAACCGTTCATACATTTCCCGCGAGATGAATCCCCCACCCGCAAAGGCGGAGGAAATCAATATTGCATCGATTCCCCGACTTGCCTGCCCTCGGCCCAACTCGATCGCGCCTTCTGCGAACCGAGAAAAAATCGCTTCGCATTTCTCCGGTCGGTCCACAAGTGAGGTCAGCGCATCCTCCATCTCAAACATCTCCATAAACTGGGAAAACGGCGAGAAAATCTCCGAATGCACGGAGAGACGGTTCCCCGCCAGTTTCAGCGCTGTCTCAATGGTGTCGTATTGGTAAAAAGGGAAAAAATCGCCTGGCGGACGTGTTTCCGTATCGAACGCCCAGCGGTACGGGCATTTCATGCCGGTAATGTCGTGCGGTTCGGCATACCAGCACAACGCGGGATCGACCTCGGCTACAGAGGGAATGGCCGGCTTGTTCTCCGGCGGGAAATAGTGCGCATTGTCGTCCTTCGGAACATCCGTATATCCGCCCGACTTCCAAAAAATTCGCCATCCGTTTTCGCGCTCGTCTCTTCGGTCAATCCAATCCCGCCAGTTGGGAGGCCTTCCAGGCAAATTCACCAGAATGCCCTCAAAATGATACCGGTCCGCCAGTTCGACCAGCGCCCTCACAAATGTGTCCCCATCATGCCAGATCTCCACCGGATCATAATTGGTATGCAGAAAATAATGCCCCACAGCCAACTGGCACATCAACGGAACTCGGTCGGGTTTGTCGCACTCCATGGCGATTCTTATGCGTTCTTTTCCGGTCATGTCTTTTCCTCCAGCCACTCCATAATCTGCCGGATTCGGGGAGCAAACGTATGTTCCGCGAGGACTTTCTCTCGTCCGGCCTGCGCGATCTTTTTGCGTTCGCCCTCGTGCGAAAGGTAATATTCGATTTTCTCCGATAGTTCTTTCGGATCTCGGAACGTATCCAGATGAACACCCGGTTCAAAAAGTTCCTCAAAAACGGGGCGATACTCCGTCAGCAGGAAACCGCCACAGGCCAGGGTATCGAAGATTCGGAGCGGAACCGATTCAAGAAGCGCGGGATTGACCAGGCAGAGATTGATTTTTGCGCGGTGATAAAGATGCGGCGTTTCCGTTGTGTAATCCAGCGAACGCCCTGCGTATGCCGAGCAGACCGGCCCCACAAGATCGGGATTTCGCCACAGGCTGTCGCCATAGACCCTCAATCCGTAGGGCAACGCGGCAGACAAGAACATGCGTCGGATTTCGGTTGTCGCGACCTGGAATGGAAGCCGGGGAGCCATCGTCCCCCAAACGGAAACGTATTTCGAACCGATTTCGGTCAAAGCCGATTGCAATACATCCGGTCTGCCTGCGGGTCGGTTGTTCACAGCGGCTCGAACCTCCTGCATCAACACAGAAGTCTCTTTCAGATGTTGTTCCAGGAAAGGTTGATATAAGCGGAATCCCGTTGCTCCCACATAAGCAACATCGGGAAATCCCAGATCGCCGGGCGGCCTGGAGTCATTCGGATTCCACTGCGAAAATCCTGTCGCAAAGTGCAGATGATTGACTTTGCGGAATCCCATGTCTCTCAGTTCATCGACATGCTGTGGTTCCAGTCCCAATGCCAAGTCATAGCATTCGGGATCGACGGGAATCCGGGTGACAAATGACGGGCGATCCAGGAACCAGAGCACGCGACGGATTCCGGCATTCCCCATGGAACGCAGCTCGGCGTCGGAGAACTTGCTGCTGTAAGCAGCGATGTGATATCCGGGAGTGACACCTCCGCAGGTTTCCACCCAGGCTTTCTCGTTGGGGAAGAAATTCTTCAATCCTTCGGGGCGATCCACAACCGCAACTGTGCAGCCCAAAGTCTGCGCATCCTGCGTAAATGCCCGGGATATTTCAGCCAGAGAATTGGAAGCGATCACCCAGTGCCTCGAATTGGGGAGACCGGGATTCGGTGCAGAAGCGGATTCCTTCAATGCGCGAATCCGGTCCGTGATTTTCGCAAGCGTCTCCTTTTCGGAAGGAATCAATCCCCTTCCCGGAACCAATATACAATCATGCAGCAGCAGCGAAGGATGTTGTTCCAGCAGTCCCATCAGACCCTCGGCGCATTTCGCCCCGAAGAACAGACAAACACGAGGGTCGGCTAAGAACGGCCCACATTCCATTCGATTCAGACATTCCCAGAGGAGCTCAATATTTTCCTCACAGAGAATCGCGCGGGTCGGAAATTCCTTGCGCAACAGGAATGGAAGAAGGGCTTGCAGGGAATACCCCAATCCGATATTCCATAGAATCACCAGCCCCTGTCCGGGAATGCTTACGTCTTTCCACAGTCGCAGGGCAGTCTCTCTGGGATTGGGAGGCGGATGCAGCCAATGGTCTCCAAAGGAATCACGGCAGGAAACCACCGTTTCTCCATTCTCCAATGTCGAGATCGAAATGGCCGAATCCGCCCCGTCACCCCTTCGTTTCGCGCGAAGATGCGCTTCGAGGCTCGCCGCCAGACGGTCGAACCGACTTGCCAGGAGACGGACATTCCTCTCTGCCACAGAACAGGAAGAGTTGGGCGAAGTCACAATGAGAACCTCCACGTTTTCATGCTAACCGCATCGACAGGAAACGTATAGATACGATTGGCGAAACCAATGGGACACATCTTCTCTAATCCTCGCACAATTGCAAAAATGGCGGGGGTGAGAATGATGGAACGAATACAACCTTCCGAACAGGAATTGGAGAAAAAAAAACCGTCCTTGCGGGCGCGTCTCGCCCATTGGCTTCAATATCGAACCCTGTTGTGGGAGTTTCTCAAGCGGGACCTTCAAGCTCGATATGTCGGCTCCACCATGGGATTGTTCTGGTCCGTAATCAATCCCATCATCCTCCTGGGCCTCTATACTTTCGTGTTCGGTTTTGTGGTCAAACCGGACTTTACCGGCAGATTCATTCCCGATACGTCGACCCCGCTGGATATCGCGCTGTATATTTTCTGCGGTCTCTTGCCCTGGTATTCGTTCCAGGAAGCCATCGTACGCTGTACTACCTGCATTGTGGATAATGCGCACCTGATCCGCCAGATCCGATTTCCAGCGAAGATTCTTCCGGCCTACCTGGTGCTGTCCAGCGTGGTCAATCAGATCATCGGAACAGTGGTTTTGGTGATCGGCATTTGGCTGATTCGTGGAACCCTGAGCGTGACCATGCTCGCCTTTCCGATCATTCTGCTTTTCCAGAGCATTCTTGCCTTTGGGCTGGGATTGTTTCTGGCAACCTTGCACGTCTATTTGCGGGACACCGCACCCCTCGTGAGCATCGCCGTAATGATTGTAATGTGGACAACTCCGATGTTTTACGTGCGGGAAATTCTTCCACCCCGCATCGACACCCTGGTGTTATGCAATCCGTTCTCGCACCTGATTCTGCTGTATCACAACATCTTTCTGCTGAAAACCTGGCCTTTATGGACGGATTGGCTGTGGATTGTCAATTGGGCGGTGGTTATTTCGATGTCTTTCCTTGCATTTTTCATCGGATATCGTATCTTTACAAGATCCCACAGAGAGTTCATCGACGTGATCTAGACGGTTTGTTTGCCTGTTCCGTCGAAAAATCGATAGGGAATACCGTGGAAGATCCTTTACCAGAATTGTCGAAGCCGGAACCGCGCCAGGGGAGCATGAATCGTGCTCCGGATATCGCGTGGCCGACCGGCTTATGGAAACGAGACCTTCATGCGTCACCAGGTACAAGTGCGTACAGCGGAACAAATGACGCACCACCTGCGCAGGCTTCTGCGCGAGGTTGCTCGTCCCCGTCTTGGTTCCTATTTGTCTGCCTACCATAGCGCCGATCTGGCCTCCGCGTTTCCCCACCTGGACCCCGAAGAACGTTCCATTCTCTGGAAAAGCCTGGAACCCGCCAAGGCCGGGCGAGTTCTGTCGCAATGCCCTGAGGAGATTCAGGTCGCGTTTCTCTCGGAGGTCGATCCCCCATTGGTGACACAAATCGTCAGCCAGATGGAGCCGGACGACGCGGCGGATTTCGTCGAACTCGTCCCGGATGAACGCCGCGCAGAAATCCTCCAGGCCCTTTCTGATGAGGTTACCCGCAAGGTGGAGCAGCTGCTCAATTATCCGCCGGACACCGCCGGTGGTCTTATGAGCACCCAATTCATCTCCTTTCCGGAGGGCACAACGGCCGCGGAGGCGATCCGGTCCCTGCGAGAATCTCCACCCCGTAAGATTTATTACAATATCTATGTCGTGAACAAGGATGGGGTTCTGCTGGGCTGATGTACCTGGCAGCAACTGGTGCTGGCTGACCCGCAGACTCGTCTCGAAGAACTGATCCCCGCCCGCTGCCCATCGGTCGATGCACTCACTCCCCAGGAGGAGGTCGCCCGGCTGGTTGCAAAATACGATATCGCCGCCATCCCCGTGGTCGATATCGACGGCAAACTGCTGGGCACCATCACCAATGACGATGTTATCGACGTCATCGCCGAGGAAGCCTCGGAGGACATGATGCTCGTCGCGGGCGGCAGCGAACTGGAACTGCACCAACCGTCCGTTGTGAAATCAGTAGCCTCCCGGATGCCCTGGCTCGCAATCACCTTCGCAGCCGGTTGCATCAACGCTTTTCTCATGGGACGATTGGAATCGATCACCGTGCCCACAAATCTCGTCGCGATTCTATTTTACGTCCCGATGACCATGGCCATGGGAGGCAACGTCGGTCTTCAAACATCTACCATGACCATACGACGGCTGGTTCTCGGAGAAACCGATTTGGGAACCTTATTCATGGATCTCTGGCGCGAATTGAGGGTCGGTCTTCTTATGGGAGTGACGTTCGGAATTACTGTGGGGACTGTCGCCGGATACATCCTTCCTTCGCGCGATCCGACTTTGGGAATGGTCGTTGGATTGGCGCTGTTTCTTGCTGTGACAGCTTCCGCTCTGATGGGTGCGATTGTCCCGATCGCATTTCACAAGTTCTCTGTCGATCCCGCGGTGGCTTCCAGCCCCCTGGTCACCGCCGTAAACGATCTCACCTCACTGACAATCTACGTCACCATCGCCTTTCTGCTGTTGAATCATTAGGGATTCGCCGGACCGCGGGGTATCAACAATTCCCCAATCGAAGCGATGTGCTGATCCAACTCGGCGGCAACCCGGTCCAGTATCTCCCGGGTGATTTGTTTCTGCTCCGTCGCTGTCCTGTCCAGCGGATACTGAAGCTGCCTAAGCTCCACACCGTATCCCCGCTCGATCACCATGACATCCGCCGCATGAACAATCACGGTCACCAGGGAACCTTCCGGAGTCACGGAAGGATAATGGTGATTTTGAATGGCATCCACCAACTCATGCGGGAAGTTCCAGCGATCCGCAAGAGCGGCGCCGACCTCCGGATGCGTGTAACCCAGGGTCTGCTGTTCCGCCTCCAGCAGGCTCAGATTCGCCCGGGTCATCAGTTCAATCAAAGTGGATTCGGTATCCTTGATCTGGCGATGAATCACAACCTTTCCGATATCGCGAAGCAAGCCGGCTGTGAACGCCGTGTCGTGAAGGCTTGGACGGATGTGGTAAGCAATCTGCTGACTGGCAACGGCACACGCAAACGAATTCGTCCAGAGTCCGCCCGCGCCGTGCCCGTAAATTGTTCGGTCACTCCCCAGGAGATCGCAGATTGTGCAGGTCAACACAAGATTCCGCACGGTGTGGAAACCCAGATACATGATCGCCTGGCTGAGAGAGGAGATCACGCGAGGTAATCCATAATACGCCGAATTGCAGAGACGAAGGATGTTGCCGGTCAGACCCGGATCCTGCGAGATCACCCCTGTCAGCTGATTCGCGGTCACATCCGCATCACGCGTCATCCGCATCACGCGAACGGCCACATCCGGCAGAGCGGGAATTTCCTTGACATTCTTGAAAATTGCTTCAAATCGGGATTCTTCTCTGCTCATCGCGTTTTTTGGATCCGTACAAATATCTGTGGAACTCACACAGGAAATCGGAGTGGTCAATCAGTCGGGAATCTGCCGGTCAACACCCGCCAAACTGGTCTGGAAAAACAGGAATCCGCGCTTACCGCTCTTCCCTGGGGGTCTCCGCATTGATCCGCTCTTTCATCAACTGGCCCGGTTTGAAGCTGATGTGACGTTTGGCCGGAACGGTAATGATCTCACTCGTCTTCGGATTCCTCGCTTTTCGTTCGGGAGTGCTCTTCACCTTAAAAATACCGAAATTGCGGATTTCGATGTTGCCGTCACGCGACAGACCTTCGCACATCGCATCGAACATCGTCTGCACAATCTCTTTGACACTGGCGAGATCAAAACCGGTCTTGGCTGCGACCTCTTTCACAATATCCTTTTTTGTGCTTGTCATATCTGCCACTCCCGGAACGTCTTTACGTCCGTGCGTTCTTGTGTTCCGATTCCCCCATACTTTAGCCGATTCATAGGGATCAGGTCAAGCGATAAGTTTAGTCGCTTGACCATCTTATGCAACAAAATCAGGTTGGACAAGCGCAAGACCCCCCAAATCGAAGATGAAATGCGCTCAGGTTCTTGCAGCCGGGGATTTCACGGAAGGGGGCCGTCGCCCGCTTGATCCCCAGGAACGTGTCAGGTAGTTGCGGATAAGGCGGTTGATCCGGACCTCCGAATCCTTGAAACTCGGCGCCCGGCCCGATACACCGTGATCTCCACCGGGGGGAAAAATCCACCGGACACAAAGAGGGGAAACTTCACCCTGGCGCAGGTCAAGCCGACATCCCAGCAACATCCGCAGAATGCAGATACCGACAATTTTAACCTGCTTCTGAAGCGGCCATGCGCCTTGTTCTCCCCCCTCCACAGGCACAATCAGGTCGGTCCGATCGTTTCCGATCGCTCGCAGAACCGACCGCGCCTGCGGGGAGAGGTCCATGCCCATTTCAAATCTCAAAACAACTCCGCCGGAAGTAGGATTGTCAATAAAAAGATCCACGGGCGATGTCGAGCCTTCCTCCTCCGCCAAATCCAGAAGAACCTCGATCAGGAGATCCAACACCTGCCCCAGAACCGTATCAACTGTCCAAACCGACGACTCGTTTCGTGAGGAATGAAACCGAATGGAAATCATGCGAGAAAAGAGGTCCGCCGCTTGCAGATGCCGTCCAAGCCAGGGGCCGATCGGCAGCGGCCCGAAATCGCTTGGTTCCAGGCCCCCTACCTGCCTCAAGGCCGAAAGACGCGCCAGCACATCCACATGACTGTCAAGTAACTCCCAAATTACAGGGACTTCCGGCAGGTTCTTACGCTCACTCAGAATTGCGGACAACCACGGCAATAATTCATGGAATAAAAATCGCTCCGTGAGGGGCGCAAGCCAGTCCCGGCTGCCTGGAGTATCCTCCATCCGCAAGAGCAGCAAAACATAAACAAGCCCATCCTCTTCGCGGCGCAAAACAATGGCTGTAGCCCGGCCCGTGGTACGCCCGCCCCGAAGCGGGTCCGGAACTTCCCACGTACATGCATCGCGATCCGGCCCCGACTGGCCTGCCACTCGTTTCACCAGACGAATCAGCGTTTCCTCCGTCAACACTCCCCCCTCTTGCCCCAACAGGTGCATCCATCTCTCCGCTACCGAATTCTGTGCAAGAATACTCCCTTTCCCATCCGTCAATACCGCGCCATCGGAGGTACTCTCGAACAGCTGCTGAAACGCATACATCGCCATCTCGTGTTCCCGCTCCGAATTCTCAGACTCCTGGGTAGAATGCGCTTGCAGCTCGTGGTAGCTGGATTCGGTTTGTCTCAGGCTGTCTTCTAAGATCACAACACGCTTTTGCTGTTGTGCCAGTCCATCAAGGACCCGGTTCACTTGTTCACCCAAATCGGCCAACTCGTTCGGCAAAGCGGCCGTGTTGACTCGCCCCCGGAATCCGCTGTTGATGATATAACGAAGGCGGTCCGCCGTTTCCACAACTCGTGCAGACAGAGTCGTCCGATACATTAGCACGCCCAGGAGAATCCCCAGAAAACCCACGGAAGCAGCCACAAATGCGGTCTGAACCAAAAGACGATTCACAATCTCACGGACACGACGATTGTCCCAGAGAATCCGCAACTTCCCCCAATAACTTCCGTCCGGCGTTCGAACCGAGTAGAACGCTTCCCACCGGGACGGAAAAACAAACGGCTCCTCGCTCGCAAGGACTTCCTGCGAAGAAAGGTCCTCTCGCCACGGACCGACCGTTCCTTGACCTTCGTCGTTCTCCGACGGAACACTGGAGGCATCCACTTTGCCGTACTTGTCGATCAGGGAAATCTCGCGAATGTAAGTATGAATGCCCGCCAATTCACACAAAACCCGTTCGTTCGCTTGCTGGACTGAGGGATCGACAGGGTCCTGGGAAACGGTGAGTCGGTTCGCCGTCGATTCCGCCAACAACAAAACCTCCTCGCGGAACGTCTTCCCCTCCTCTGCATAAACTCTCCAGGAAAGAATCACCCCCGTCAGCGTTACAGCCAGCGCTGCCGCCAATCCTAACTGAAACGAGAAACGGAGCCCCTGGTTCATTTGCTTGGTGCGCGCCATTTCGATTGGTATACGACCTTCCCACCCTCATATAAAATGAAAAAGAGGGGCATGACTCGTTATCGGAGTATGCCCCTCGCTATATAGTCATGAATAACAGAACCGATTGCCGGATCGCGCTAAGAGAATCGACACCCGACCATTTCTTACTGAGGCGGCAGAACGATTCCGTTGCCGGAAATACGGCCGATTTCCAGATCCCGAGCGATGTCGAATCCCAGAAACGGAGGATTCTCAATCGGTGTCGCCGCGCCGATTGCATGAATTCCGCCGTAACCATCCAGGACATAGAATCCATCGCTGCCGTCACCGACTACACCGTCTCCGTTAGAGTCAAGCGGGTTGACCACAATATCGCGAGCAATATCGAATCCGAAATAGACAGGCGCCGGATTCATCACCAGAGCCAGATCGCCCGCCGTTCCCGGAATCTCCGTATCCAGAGGCGGCGCTCCCAGGAACCCGCCCGCTGTGGCATAAACCTGACCCAAACCGTTCAGCATCACCAGATCGCGGACTTGGCCCTGCGCATCTGTGACAATGTCGAACGCCCGGAAGAGATCGGCATTCACAAGCACATGCGGGTTCTGCAACGGCGGTGTTGTGGTTGTGCCGTAGTGATGAATCACTCCCCAGCCGTCCATAATCATGTAACCGACAGGCTGGTTTCCGTTGTAGACCACTTCCAAATCACGCGCAAGATCGGCGCCGAATCCGCTCTCGACCAGACTTGCATCGAACAGACCTTCAGCATCGAACACCGTATCGATTACACCGTTACCGTTCAGGTCTTCCGCCGGTATCGTAATCTCTCGCATCCCCAAGCTGGGGTTATTGGGATCAATCCATACAAACTCAACCATTTCCGGGTCCAGAATTCCGTTCCCGTTCACATCTTCCGTGCTGAACGCAAAGATATCGTATTCTCCGTTTCCATTGCTGTCTTCCAGGAAAATGGAGCCATCTAACCGGACGCGGGGAGTATCTGCCGTGACTCGCGTATTCCCACTCGCGATGATCCGATCCCGAACCAAGTCACTAAAGAACGGCGCATCTCCGAGTGTCCTGACAAATCCATTACCCGCCAGGACATAACCGGACACCGTGTTGTTTGCCGTGGAAGTGATTTCCAGATCCCGCGCAATGTTAGAATCTAAGTAGAAATCATCTTCCACAGAAGGCGCGCTGGAGCCACCAATCGGCCCGATAACCCAGCCATCGGCATAAAGTTGATAATAAGTCCCCGTGGCGTCCCGTGCCTCGGCAAGCGCACGCATCCTGTCAGTTAAGTAAAAGAGGCCGCTCCCTACGGTCCCGCCTGGCGTGTGAATCGCCCCGAATCCGTCCATCACAAGATAGGGAACCGCTGTTCGGTGAGGCATGACATTGACAGGATTGCTCATATTCCCGGCCGCATCACGGGTAATCACAACAATCGTGTCGCGGTTTCTCGTATCCACGGTAACATAGAAACCTCCGGCGCTGTTGGCTGTTGTCACAGCCAGAAGCTCGAGAAGGCCGGCGTCACCGTAAATCGCCACCCTGCACCCTTGCTCTACAGCCCCATCCTGCCCCGTAATAGCATTCGCTGTGACCGAGATAAGATTCGGGTTGGGATCGACCGCCTCGACATCCAGCGAAACCGGAATCGGATCGGGACTGTAGTTGCCGAACTGGTCCATCAACGCAATAAATACCCTCTTGTGGCCCGAATAGGTCTGCGTACTCGCGCTCCAGAAGTTGTATCCCAGATTCAGGTTGTTCGCTCCCGGAATAGGAATGAAGTATCCCGGCGGCAATCCGATTCCAACCAAATTCCCATACGGAGCGCCGAGCAGCGCGTTCATGGGTTTCACGTCAAGCAACTGGATATTATGAATATCCCAAACATCGAGCGTTTCGCTGTCATCCTTGTTTGCGAGAACGAAGACGAAGTTCAACGCATCCGCTGGCAGCCTCGGACCGACCGTGGCAAAGTTCGGAAAGATATTCAGTACGTTCAGAATGTCCGGTGCTTCCGAACCATTCTGAACCAGCTGAACATCGTCATCCGTGAAGATCAAAGGAAGAACTGTGGCAATCTCGGGTCCGCTCCGGTCAAATCCGGAACCATCGCCCGTGGAGATCTTCATAGAGCCGATAAATCCACCGGTGAATGGATCCCGGGCAACCAGATAGAACTCTTTAATCAAGGTTGTCGAATTGAACACCGTAGCGTCCGGCAAATAAGTCGGGATCTGAAGAGGATGATCGAGACTCCCGTCCGCTTGGGAAATCGGTGGAAAATCGAGATCCGTAAGGGGAAGCCGGAACAACAACCCATCGGTTTTTTCGGCAAACGCCACAACCGCCACACCCGGCATCGGTCGCCCCGGATTCGCCGCATCTTCCACGACAACCTTCAGCTGAGCCGGAACCGTCGGACCGTTCAAGGTGAAATTGAGATTCGTGAATTTCACCAGAGAAACACCCGCAGCGGCTTTGCTCAGAACAACCTGCGTGTACTGACTGAAATTCCCGGCACGGTCAACTACCTGAATATAGACAATCTGGCTGGCGATTCCCTGAATGCTGACCGTAAATACACCGGCCCCATTGGAGCTCGTTTGTGCAATGGCGCCCGACAAGACTCCGGCCGGCAGACTCGCCACGACCTGCCCTGTCTGCGCTGTATTGAGAATGTCCGCATTGACCGAATCCAGGCCGATTACAATGATTCCGGAATTCGGTTCCGCCGTGCCCGTTATTGTCGTTGTGGGATATCCGACCGCTACATCGGCTTGGGTGACAACGGCGGGCTGAGCCGTATTATCGATGATCAATCTCGGCAGAAGACTGACGTTTCCTGCCGGATCGATCAGTGTGATATCAACGGTGGGAGAACGCGGAACATCGAACACAAACGAACCATCGGTTGCATCCGCCCAGGTTGTGCCGAGCCAGAAGGGTCCCCCTTCGCTGATGGCGTCCACTTGTTCTGCACGCACCACCAGTATCGAACCCGGTTCGACCACTCCCTGGATTCGCCCGACAAGCCCTGCGGCGGCCAGAGCCGCATTATCCTCGGCTTTTGCGACCGTCGGTCCCTCAAAAACTGTAGCCACCGTATCGGGATTTGTGAAAGCAATACCCTGTGCTGTGTTTCCGAAACGGTCTTGAACCAGGAGTGTCGCCTGACTTAAAGAAATATACATATCCCCACCCGCGTTAACCGCCTGGTGTATCTGCAGGGCGGACAACGCACCCTGATAATCGCAATTGGCGGAACCCACAACTACGACATTCCCGTCAACTGTCTGAACCGCATGGACACTGGAAAAAGCCTCCGCCGTGGTGGCCGGACCGTTGGCCATCGCCACCACACCTGCGGGCAAGGGGAATGTCCCATCCGGATTCCGACTGTTATTCGTTGTGAAAGTCAACGCGGCCGAGTCCAGGTCCGCCGTGACATCATCCTGAATCGCTGCGGTATAAACCTGACCCGCCTGCGTCGTAATCCGCAAGTAAAGTTTGCTTTCGGGATACAGAGTGCGTGTTGAAGGCGCGGTATCCGCAATCGTCGGACGGGAGGAACTCAAATCCGGTATCGACCACGGATTGATGTTGCCGTCGCTGACATACGTGTTGCGGACGTTCTTCAGACTCTGCGTGTTGAATACACGGTAATTCAGCCACTCGGTCTCACTACCGACCGCGCTGCGCGGTACGCTGAATACCTCCACTTTGGCTCTCTCGGGAACAGCGCCTGGGAGGCCTTCGAATTCGTCGGTGAAATTCGGCCGCTGAGTCAGAAGCGCCTTGCCGAAAGTGATACCCGCAGTATCCGACACAATGTCAATGAGCTTGTGCGGGTCCCCGCTCGCCGTAGTGAAATCGATGGTGAACGTGGCGGTGAACGGCGTTGCGGGCGTGGTCGGGTCCGTGATTTCAACCCGAAGCGTCTGGCCCTGAGCTCCCAAGGAGACGAGAATCGGGCTTTCCGAAGGCGCAGGGAACGATCCCAACGCGCCGGCGGTTCCACGGCCAACTTCGATGAAGGTCGGATATCGGACAATAACCGTGCTCCATCCCGGAACGGAACCCGTCAGTCCATAAATCGTGATCCTGGCCCCATCGTTCACGAGCAGGACATCGCCCACCCGCGAACTATCCGCCGGATTCTCCGTCTGCAAATGCACACGAGAAACCGTCGCATTCTGTGCCCACACCGGGGCAGACAAGAGGCTGCTTACCATCAACAACCCGCTCACAAGGGCAACCGTGGTGAAAAGCCTATCGGCCTTTTTCATTATCATTCCTCCTCAGGTTCCTGAGTTAAATCTACCCAGTGCTAGTCGCATCGAGCCGGCTTCGTTTCACAACGATCCGTCTTCGACCTTACTATACCCCAACAGCCTGGGAGAGAGCCACCGGGCTGTCGATTTCCACATCCTGCATTGCTTGACTCCGGATATCCTCCACCGTGACATTCACGGCGGAAACCGAATGTCCGATCATCTCTTCGATCCAATGTTTCACTTCACTCTGAAGAGTCGCCGCAATCTGCGGGATGGGCATTTCATCCCACAAAGTCACGTTCAAATCCACAACCACATCCCCGGCGCCGACCGCCACTTTCACTCCGCGAACCACATCGCCATTCCGTAAAAATCCCTCCGCCCGTTGAACATCCAAACCACCGATAGCCGCCACACCAGGCGCCCGACAGGCACACAGAGCGGCAATCGTGGCAAACACATCATCCGCGACACTCGGATCGCTCAAATTCGTCGTGGTGATCTCATCCATTTTCTCTTGGCAATTTCTCCGCTGCTATGGCTCCTTTAGCCACTCGATCTCTCATATATTTGCCGGCCTTAAATTGTACAATATTTCTTGCCGGAACGTCAGCAGATTCTTTTGTCACCGGATTCCTTCCCACCCGCGCCGGTGTGCGTTTCACCCGAAATACACCAAAATTACGAACTTCAATACGCCGCTCACGGGCCAGGGTTTCAATGAACGAATCAAATACGCATTCTACAATGGTCTTCGTGTGACTTTTTTTCTGGCGCGTCCGTTGCGCGACGATTTCAATAATTTCTTTTTTGGTCACGGCGATTTCTCTGTCTGCCCAGTGGCTCGAAAAGAATCCTTCTTCTTCCGTAAACACCACCTCTGCCTTCAACAGTGCGACACAGCGTCACAGCCTGCGCCGCATAATGAATTGCGGGGATGGGATTTGAACCCATGACCTCCGGGTTATGAGCCCGACGAGCTACCACTGCTCCACCCCGCGTCACTCCTTCTTAAACAGTCTCCAAACGACCGTACGTTCCTATCGTCCTCGACGCACCTGATTTCTAACGATTAAGGTAAATCTACAGTATAGCGATGCCCTTCTTATGTCAAGGTGAATTTTGCCTCCGCGGACACAGAAAAACACTCCCTGTCGGCATTATTCCAGGTTTATATCCCAAACGGACAATCCCGAGAAACCTGATCGGGAAGTGGACCGGTTATCCGGACCGCTTTCAAGACGGTTGTTCTTCCTTCGACTTGACAACCACTTCACCCTTTCGAGTATAGCCTAACCGCTCCCGAACCGCACCCTCCCAAGCCAGGGGATCCGTCTCCAGGGCTTTCGCCTCTGCTCGCAACCGATCCCGCTCCCTCGTCAGGTCCGAAATCTCCGTCTGAACACGCTTCACTTGCTTCTTAAAAACCGCCAAACGCTGATGCCGTTCGGCAACAAACCATCCACCGACAAGTACCGCTGCCACCAGCAGAATCATCAGGGCCGGTGTAAACAGGTCGTGCAGGATGCCGTTCTTCAGATTCATCTAAGTACCGTAAACTCAGACACTTGAACGTGCAAAAGCCTTCATTCCCATGAACCGGGCCGCATTGTCCAGCTGTTCCTCGATGCGCAAAAGCTGGTTGTATTTTGCCAGCCGATCCGTACGAGACAGTGACCCGGTTTTGATCTGCCCGGCGTTGGTTGCTACCGCCAGATCGGCGATGGTCGAATCCTCTGTCTCGCCGCTCCGGTGCGAAATAATACTCGTATATGAATGCCGTTTCGCCATCTCAATAACGTCCAGAGTCTCCGTTAAAGTACCGATTTGATTCAACTTAATGAGAATCGAGTTTGCGATTCCCTTGTCGAATCCCTGCTGAAAACGAACCGGATTGGTGACAAACAAATCATCGCCCACGAGCTGGATTTTACCGCCAAGTTTCTCAGTGAGCAGCTGCCATCCCCTCCAGTCGTTTTCGTCCATCCCATCTTCAATAGAAACAATGGGATATTTCTTGCACAGCCCCGCATAAAACTCGGTCAACTCCTCGGCCGTTTTTTCCGCGTCTTTCTCGGCTTTCAGGATATATTTTTTCTTCTGCTTATTATAGAACTCCGAGGCGGCGCAATCCAAAGCGATCGCAACCTGCTCACCCGGCTTATATCCGGCATTCTCAATGGCTTCCATAATCAGGCTCAGGGCCTCGGTGTTGTCTTTGACTTCCGGCGCAAATCCACCTTCGTCGCCCACTGCCGTATTCTTGCCCTGCGAAGACAGGACCTTCTTGAGCGCGTGGAATATCTCGGCTCCCCAGCGCAACGCTTCGGAAAAACACGGTGCCCCATGAGGCACAATCATGCACTCCTGGATATCCAGATTATTATCGGCATGAGCGCCGCCATTGACCACATTCATCATGGGAACCGGCAAAACACAGGCATTGCTTCCACCGATATAGCGATATAAAGGCTGACAAAAAGCCTCAGAAGCCGCTCGTGCTGCCGCCAGGGAAACGCCCAGAATGGCATTCGCGCCTAACTTTTTCTTGGATGGTGTCCCATCCAGCTCCAGCATCATCAGGTCCAAACCCCGCTGATCGCTGATATCCCATCCGATCAATTCAGGTTCAATGGTCTCATTTACATTCTTGACCGCTTTTAGAACACCTTTTCCGCCATAGCGTTTCTTGTCTCCATCCCGCAACTCCAGGGCCTCATGCTCACCCGTGGAAGCGCCGGAGGGTACAATCGCTCGACCCATGATTCCATTATCCAAATGCACTTCTACCTCAACCGTCGGATTTCCACGGGAGTCCAGAACTTCGCGGGCGTGAACCATTGTAATGATGAAATAGTCAGGCATTGATGTGTCCTTTCATTGCATCCCGTGCCTTAAACTGAACCAATTTCACGGGAGTGAGCATAACTTCCGATAGAATAACGAATTAACGGGCTTCTGTCAACATCGCATCTCAATATCTGTCCGCGCACAATGAAAATGTCAACACAGCGCCCACCGTTGAAACGGTGGGCTATTGTCCTCCGTCCTTCGGACGGTTCGGTAATAGCCCGACGATTTATCGCCGGGCATTTCTCCCCAATCCCCAATCGACAATCCCACCGCTCTGGAAGTGGCCTATTGTTCGGCGATAGACTTTGTTTGAGGGTTACACAAGGCTCAGGTTCGATATTTTGTTTGTTGAGGAAAAACAATGCGAGAGGCTTCGCAAACGTTGCATAAATTGATTCACCGGCAGACTCTCTTATGGCTGATGCCGGTGTTGCTTGTCTCCGCGGGCTGTAAGACCGTTTCGCCCCGGAAGGCTCCTTCCGCCATGATGGCCCCGCCTGAAGTTTCCTCGGTTACGCCGCCTGTCCAGCCGGAAACGTCGGTTGATGTGGAACCACCGGCGACGGTCGAGGACATCACCGGGGAGCGGAAACTGACCAAGGGGCAAGAGAACCTGATCCTTCAGGAGCTATGGGCCGGAACACTGGCGCACCAGAAAGGGGAGATTGAGGAGGCCCGTCTCCACTATCAACGGATTCTTGACATTGTGCCGGATTCTCCTCATGCGCTATGCCAAATGGCAAAGACTTATTTGGAAACAGAGAATTATGATGAGGCATTGAAGTATGCGGAGAAAGCGGTCCAGGCGGATCCCTCTAAGACCGATGCCCTCGAGATCCTGGGCCAGGCGTATGCGCAGAAAAAAGAATATGCCAAAGCCGCCGAGCAGTACCGGCGGATTCTGGAACTAAACCCGCATTCCATTCCCGCTTTGCAGCAGCTGGCGGAAATGCGGGCGCTGGATGGAAAAGTCGATGAGGCGGTGGAGATCTATCGGCAGCTGGTCGTGGCCGATCCGGGCCGATCCGGGCTGTATTATTTTTTCATTTCCTCGATTCTGACCGATGCGCAGCGGTATCCGGAAGCGATTGAGGCTTTTCTGAAACTCCTTGATGAGTACCCCGATCATTACAAAACCTATTTTGATATTGCCGATTTATATGAGAGGCTGGGCAAGGTCGATGAAGCAGTGGATGTTTTTCTTCGCGCTTTGAAACAGGGACCGCCGCCCCAGGTGGAGACACTGGTGCGTTCACGCCTGGCCCGTCTGTATTTACGTCGCGGCTCGCGCGCGGAGGCCTATGCGCAATATGCGCGGATTCGCCAGCTGAATCCGGAGGACAAAAGCGCCGTGTCTACCATGGCCCTGCTCCTTCTGCACGACAAGGAGTATGACCGTGCGCTCGGCCTGGCGGATGAATTGCTCGCGGCGGACCCCATGGATCTTCAGTCCGTCTTGCTCAAATGCGACATTCTCGCGCAAAAAGATCAGTGGAAAGAGAGTGCGGACCTGTTCCTCAAGTCTTTTCAGGATGTCATTGAGCAAGTCGCCAAAGGACAATTTACACCGGACCGCGCGGATGAGTTTTGTGCCGCCCTGCTGGAGGCCAAAACACGGGTTTTGTTTATCCGATCCCAGCGGGTCGATGCGCTGATTGGGGTACTGCGTGATGGAATTCAAAAATGTCCCGAAAGTCGCTATTTCCCGCTGGCGCTCCTTGTCACGCGCGTGGAGGCCGATCAGAAAGACGCTCAGCTGACCGAGGAGATCGAACAGGTCCTTCGGCAATGGGATTCCTCGGTAGGAGAGAACGATCGCAAGAATTATCTGCTTTATCTCGCGGCATTATACGAGAATGGGACCCTCGGAACTCTCTCGGAGGGCGAATTTGCGCCGATCGTCATCGACATTCTTCTTCAGGCATCCGAGAAATTCACGGATGATGCCGCCTCTCCCCTGATCCTCTCTATTCTTCAGTTCAATGCAAACGACTGGGCCAATGCGGAAAAATCCCTTTTGCTTGTGACACAACGAACCCCCCCCAGCGATCCCAAACACCAGGAGGCGCTTGAACGTCTGGCATTGGCCTGCGAGAAAATGAAACGGGTGGATGATGCGGTTGGTGTGATTCGCAAGATGATTGAAATCGCGCCGGAAAAAGCCTCCCCATATAATATGCTGGGATATCTGTATGCGGAAAATAACCGGAACCTGGAAGAGGCGGAGACCCTTGTCAAGAAAGCCCTGGAAATTGCCCCGAACGACGGGAATTTCATCGACAGCCTCGGATGGGTGTACTATCGCCAGGGCCGATATCAGGAAGCGTTAGACACATTGATTCTTGCCAGGCAGAAAAGCGGGCAAGACCACCCGGTGATTTGCGACCACTTGGGAGATGCCTATCAGGCGATGGGAAAGATACCCGAAGCGGTTGAACTCTGGCGGCGCGCTCTCGAAATCGGTCCGCAGTATCCGTTCGATTTCACCCCTGAATTCAAGCGCGCTGTGGAAGACAAAATCCGCAAATCGGAACAGCAACTGACACCATGAATCTCTCAAAAGAACCTGACACGGTGGCGGACCTTCTTACCGCCCTGAAGGAGGTTTTGTCTCCCGAACGGATTCAGCACTGTATCGGTGTTCGGGACACCTCGGTGGAGTTGTACCGGGCCTGGAATGGGGATTCGGCGGACATCGAAATCCTGGCGCAAGCCGCGCTTCTTCACGATGTGGCGAAAGAAATGGATGGCGAGGCGATGCGGCAGGCGATTGCCGAAGGCTGGATTGTGTTCGGTAATGACCTGCTGGAAACGCGCGGCCTGGTTCATGCGCCTCTGTCGGCAGTGTACGCGGAGCGCCGGTTCGGCCTGCAAGACAGGGACGCTCTGTTTGCCATCGCCTATCATCCCACGGGGCATCCCGATTTCGGCGATCTGGGCCTGGCGATTTTTCTCGCAGACTATCTGGAGCCGAACCGGACATTCGAGAACCACCGGGAAGTGTTGCTTTCATTGGCATACAAGGACCCTGTCCCAGCTGCGTTGGAAGTTGCCCGGCAGAAAATCGACATTATGAAACTGAAGAATCGCTCCCCGCACCCGGTCTCAATCGCGTTTCACGATCACTTGCAGCAACGCCTCGAACCGGAAAAAGCCGCCGGTAAAATGCCGCTGTGACCTAAAGATATCTCCCTGTATCTCTCCCGGCGGAATAGAGAACAGTACGATTGTTCGTGATTGAGTCCGCAATCCGCCTCAATCCACTATTCATCCTTCGTCCTTCATCGTTTACAATCGGCGCCATGCCACATGAGCCGATCCACCCGATTATCGAATTGACCGAACAGGAGGCCGCAAGCGTTCTGTCTTCGTGGCTGGACCGCGAGGTGCAGGTTCATGCTGTGCGTCGGCTGGTCGGGGGGTGTGTCAATACGGTGGTGCGGGTGGATTTCGATGGGGATGAGGTGGTTGTGAAATTGTCGCGCCTGGTGGGAGACTCGAAACTGGACGAGGAATGCGATGTCCTGAAATTCTTTGAGCAAGTCCCCTCGTTTCGTGTCCCGCGCCTGTTGTATCGGGATATTTCGGGCCGGTCGGTTCCGTACTCTTTTTACATAATGGAGTACCTCAATGGAGTGAACATGGCGGATGCCTCTTCCATGCTGGGAGCCGGGGACCGTATGGTGATCGAGCGGGAAATCGCCGAGGCGGTGGTGAACCTGCATGAACTCCGTCGTGAGCAGTTCGGCCCCTGTACCGGCGACGAGCAGGATCGGAAATGGAGCGCCTGTTTCGGTCGGCGGTTCGACCGCACTGTTGCGCAAATCCGCGAGAAACAACTCCTTGAACCGAATATCCTGGAACAGGTTATAGAAATTAAAAGGGCCTTTTGCCCCCTGTTGGATACGGCGGCTGCGCCGGCGCTGACCCATGGAGATATTTGGGCGACAAATATCATTCTGTCGCCTGCAAGCGGGGCTTGGTCGCTGGGGGGATTTGTCGATCCGGGCGGGCTGTTTGCGCACCCGGAATATGAACTGGCGTACCTGGATATCTGGAACACAGTGGGAAGGACTTTTCATGAGATTTACCGGTCTTATCATCCGATTGAGCCGGGTTATGAGTTGCGTAGACTTTTCTACTGGCTTCATACATTGTTGATTCATGTGCGTGCATTTCAGTCCGATTACTATCGTTCCGCTGCGCACCAGTTAATCGAGCAAATGATTCGGATGGTGAGGAAAGGGAGATAGACGGTTGATACCCCCTTCAATCCCCCCGTAAACGGGGGGAAGAGTTTCGCGGCCAACGGGGGAACATTTTCCCTCCCCGTTTACGGGGAGGGCCGGGGAGGGGTTCTTGACGGTGTTGGTGGGGAGGGCTGGCGGTTCTTCAGTCCACTTTGTCCACAATGTTCGCTCCGGTTTCCGCCGGAATGATGGGGAACATGGGACATTATACAATATGGAGGTCACATTACATGCATGTCGGTATTATCGGTGGCGGAATGACCGGACTGGGCGCGGCGGATGAGCTCTCGCGCAACGGGATTCGCTGCACGGTTTTCGAGAAGGACAGCGCTCTTGGGGGATTGGCCGGGTCGTTCCAAATCGACGGGGTGTACCTGGAGAAGTTCTATCACCATTTGTTCACCAGCGATACCGCCGCGAAAGAGATGATCGAACGTGTGGGGCTGGCGGACGACTTGCAGTGGCTGCCGACCTCGAACTGTTACTATCTCAACCGGATATACCGTCTCAGCACCCCCCTGGACCTGCTTCGATTTACTGCCGTCGGATTCATGGATCGCATTCGCCTGGGCGCGTTGGCTCTCAGGGTCCGAACGGTGAAAGACTGGAGACCGCTGGAGCAGATCACCGCGCGTGACTGGCTCATACAAATGGCCGGGGAAGGGGTTTACCGTGGGGTGTGGGAGCCGCTGCTGCGCGGCAAATTCGGGCGCTATGCCGATGAGGTGGCGGCCGTGTGGATCTGGAACAAACTGAAATTGCGCGGCGGGTCGCGTGGCAGCAAACAGGAAGAACGTCTGGGGTATGTTCGCGGGGGATTCGGACGGGCGATTGATTTGTGGGAGAAGCAGCTCCGCGAACGCGGCGTGGCGTTCCATTTGAATTCGGAGGTGAGCCGGGTTCAGGCGGAGAACGGTTCCGTAACCGGCCTGGTGGCCGATGGGCAATTCCTCGCTTTCGACAGTGTTCTGATGACTGCCGCTCCGGAAATCCTGCTTCAACTTGCCCCGGATCTCCCATCGGAATACCGGCAACAGCTCGCCAAAATCAAGTATCTTGCGAATACCTGCCTTGTGATGCGCCTGGATCGATCCCTTTCAGATGCGTACTGGTTGAATGTGGGAGATCCGTCGATCCCGTTCACCGGCGTCATCGAACACACCAACATGCAGCGACCGGAGGACTATGGCGGGGCGCATATCGCTTACCTGTCGCGGTACCTGGATACGGATGATCCTTATTACCAAATGAATGCAGAGCCGCTTCTGGACGCCTATTGTCCGTATCTGGAACGGATGTTCCGTGGGTTCAGCCGGGACTGGGTCAAACAGGTGTGGAGATGGCGGGAACGTTACACCCAGCCGTTGATCGGCTTGAATTACTCCAGGATCAAGCCGCCGTTTGAGACTCCGCTCAATCACCTCTGGCTCTGCTGCATGGCTCAAGTTTACCCGGAGGATCGGGGAACGAACTACGCAATTGTCTACGGTCGGAAGGTCGCCGGGGAGATGCTTCGGATGAGCGGATAACGCGGTTCTTGGGTAGGAGTGTCCGCGGCGCTGTCACGCTTTCTCGATCCACCCCTCGGCGCCGCAACGGGGCACGACCGGGTATTGGTCGTACGCGGCGCACACAGGGAGATCGGCTCCCAATCCGAGACCTTTCAGCGCCCGCCCGTGCCGGGATTGTTCCAGAACTGCAAGCGGATCGTCCTGGTGCGATTGAAAATAGTCCAACGCAGCGACCGCCGAGTCGGCGAGATCGAATCGCGAGGGCGAAATGCTTTGCAGGCCGTTCAGGATTCCCCCGGCGGCGAAGAAATCCTCCAGGCCAAACTCCCCCTCCTGACCCGCGCAAACACAGAGAATCCGTGCAGGCGAATCGGATTCCAGGCGGCTGTGCAGGAACTCCACAACTGCCGAAAGGTTCACCAAAGCGCCCGCGATGACACATCGCGCTGTATGGGAACGCACAAGCGCGACGGTTCCATTGGTTGTTTTCAGTACGATCCGTCGGTTACGGACCCGTTCGGGCACAAATTCACGCGGGGAGTTCCCCAAGTCAAATCCCTCCGGCGGGAGACCGCCGACTTCGCCGCAAAGCAGCGCCGACTCCCCATCCCGGCGCAGGTTCTCGGAAACCCGAACGGCTTCCTCTACCGTCATTACCGGAAAAATCCCACGCGCCCCGGAATGAAGCGCGGCGGCAATACTGGTTGTCGCACGGAGCACGTCGATTACCACGACCACGCTTTGCTCCAATGCAAAATGGGCCAAACCGTTGGGTATTATGACAACATCTAGTGGAATCATTGTTCTAAGTGCTGAGATAAGAATCCTGTCGGTATCTCCCCGAAAATCAGCCGGAGGATCCGGATGAAGGGTCCGGGCCGGACGGCGAATCGGTTGTTCCTTCCGATGTTGGATCATCTGTGGTACGCGGTCCCGATTCGAGTGCATCCAGCCCGCTGCACAGAGCATCCCGCGCTTCCTGCACCGTTGGAAATCCACGAATCTCCCCCAGTACTTCCAGGCACCAGGACTGCGAGCTGACCACCGCCAGGGCATACGCGAGATCCTGCTCATTCAATTCGCTTCGCAGTCGGGTACAGAACTTCTCGACGGAGATTCGGTTTATGTCCGTCAATCCTGAAAAATCCACGAGGACGAGACATTGACGGATATCGTGGACAACATCCTTGGCCAGATCGATCGCCGCGCCCGGTGTAAGCTTGCCTTTTACAGAAAATGTTCCAACTCGCTCCGAGTAAGAGAAATCGGCGCGCAGAGGTGGGTTGCGTTTTTGTGCCAGGGGATAAGTTCGACCTTCGTCCGACACATTGTCGAATCGAACCGCGAATTGCTGTTTCGCCGGAAGTACCCGCGTGATCTCGCCCTTCGATCGTCGAAGCCTGAATTGTCTACCCAGCTTTTTCAGCATGGTCTCAAAACGCTGCACGTCGGGGGCCGACAACAATGGGGCCAGTTGTTTGAATCCCTCCACGTCCAGACCTTCAATCAACTCCAGAACAAGCCCCTTTTTGATCCCACCATGAGATGGGAATCCCGCCAATAAACTCCCGCTTAAACTGAAATCCACCATCTGTGCTCCCCAGCACAGGAGAGAACCTTCTTCGCGAACCAGAACGGGACGGTTGATGACACGGCGAGGCGCACGGGATGGAAATCGCGCGGTCGAACGAGGTTTGAACATGTCTCAATCCTGGATTCCGGCCCACCTGAATCGATCCCGCCCCCAGTGAAGCGGATGTCTATTAGCCGGTCATTCTATCTGCAATCCCCCAGACCCGACCGAACTCAATAAATTATGCGATATTCCTGCATCCGACAATACCAGCTGTCGTTTCTATGTCGGCGCCCGGATTTACATAACAGTTTTTTCACCTCTGTCTGCCTCAAGCGGATGATGGTTCTATCAAATGGTCAAGGATTCAAGGAAGGGGGTGGCAGATTTCTTCTCGGATGCTGCGGAAGTCAGAATATCCAGTTGATATAATTCCAGGCGGTTCATCACCAAACCGATGATTTTGCCGCCGGAGGAATGAATGCGACGCACGGCCATTTGAATTTCGCGCGATGTGGATTGTCCGCTGCCGGATATGAACAGGCTGACATCCGTCATGCTGCCGAGCAGCGCCGAATCGGCGGCAATCAATCCGGCCGGAGCATCCACAAGAATCCGGTTGAATTCCTTTTCCAACTCCGACAGAAGCTCCCGCATTTTCGGCGATCCGATCAGCTCCACGGGGTCGCAGGTCACCCGGCCTGCCGGAAGGATTGTCACACCGAGGATATCCACGCGCTTTAATGCGTCCTGGATGGGAAGAGAACCCGTAAGCAGATCGCACAATCCCGGAACAAGATCTTTTTCAAACAGGGAATGAATCTGGGGTGAGCGCAGGTTGCCGTCTACCAGCGCCACGCGATGCCCTTGCTGGGCCAGAACGGATGCCAGGTTGACGGCGACAGTTGTTTTACCTTCCCCCGGTCGTGCGCTGCAGAGAGAGACTTTTCGAATCCCCTGCCGTTCGAGCGCCAGGTCCAGAAATCTCCCTAACGACCGGAATGCTTCCGCCGTGGGAGAATGGGGCAAGTCCTGGGTTATCCGGCTGACTGAAAGCGGACGGGGTATTTTGAAGACCGGGATCGCGGAGACTGTCGGCAACCCGGAAGCCCGTGATGCCTCATCGGGACTCCGCACCTTGCGGTCATGGAATTCGAGGAGGCACGCCAAAGCAATGCCGCCGCACAAGCCGCAGACCAGCGAAATCAGAAGCATAAACTGGGGCGAATGCCTTTGCGGTGTTGCGGACGCTTGCGCCCATGAATGCACCCGAACTTCCTTGATCCGGACAGGATGGTCGTTTTCCCCGGAGGCTTTCTCCCGATTGATTCGTTCCGACAACGCCTCTCGTTCGGAGCGCATTTGCTCCAATTCGTCCTCCAGCGAAACGATGGTTGAATAGCGCTGGTTGTCTTTTTCCAATTGTCCTGCCAACTGCGTGTGTTGGTCTTCCAGCGCGGTCAGTTCACGACGCGCCTGCTGTTGTCGCGCCTTCGCCCGTTCGATGATTCGGTTTTCCTCATTGCGGATTTCGGTTTCGAGTGCGTCACGTTGACGCTGGAGCGTGATGTAAGTCGGGTGACGCCTCCGATAGCGTTTCGAGACCTCTTGCCATTTCGCGTCGATTTCCTTCCATTGTTCTCGAAACCGGTCGAGGTTCTCGGACCGGAGGATTTCCCGATTGACTGTGCCGTCCGCCCGAAACAGGCTGTTGTAGTTCATTTCGGATTCAACCGCTTCCGCTTCGGCAGTTCGCAACCGATCCACGAGCTCGGTTTGTCGGACGACCGTATCGGAGATGCTTTGCACAATCTCCGCGACGCTTCGGCCTTCTTTGAGAGTCTCAATTCTCTCTTTAATCTCCCGAATCCCTGTGTCGATCTTCGCAAAGGTTTCTCGGTCTTCCGCCGGGAGGGAAACCGTAAAACCGGCCCCCGCTGCGATTTCCTCCGCGATCGCATTGGCAAACGACGCCGAAATAATCGAGTCCGGAGAGGTAAACTCCACATAGACCAAATCTTCTTTTTCAGCGTCTCCCCGCACAGCCACCTGGCATAAGAATGCGCATGTGACCCGACGTTGAACCGCAGGGGGCAGACTCTCCAGGGTTCGACTGCCGGAGGCCGTCGAGATTCCTGACCGTGACAACATCCATCTTTTCGGTCGGTTGAGCACGTCCATTTTCCGGACGATTCTTCCCGGAAAATCGTCCTGACTGATACATCGTTTCAGTTCATCCGCGAGGGCATTCGAATCGGGTGGAGTTTGTCCGTCCGTTGTGGCAATCGTTTCAACGTGTAGACAGGCCGTGGCGCGGTGGGATGTTTGATGCAGGCGATGTGTTACAAATACCGAAGCGGCTGCGGCAGCGGTCACCCCCAGAACAACCCCCCGATGCCGATACAAGAGGGAAACGGCGGAACGCAGGCGGCCGATAAACTGTTTGAGGGCGGAACGCGATTTCATACGCCTCACCCGGATTCAGATGCTTTGTTTCGAACGAGAATAACATCTCCCTCTTGAACGGATATATCCTCTGCCGTCGCGGATTGAATTGTGGCGAGCGGGTACTGCATCGTCCGGAGCGGGCTGGGACGGATCAGTTTCAACATTTCTTCGTTACGGTTCTCTTTGAATGCGATCGACGGAAGAATCTGTTTCAGGGTCAGATCGTCTTCCCACTGTCGAACCCCCGGCTCGACCACGTTCCCGCCCACATAGTACAAACCTTTTCCCAGCACAGTCACACAGTCCCCATCCTGCAAATCCAGGTCTTTGGCCCGCAGGTTGTTTCGAATTGCAGCCGGATCGACCAGGATTTCATCGGTTCCTTCGCGTCTCACAACAATCCATCCGGTCAATTCGTTTTCCTTCAGACCCGCCTCGGCCAGGAAATCGAACAGCGTAATGCGTACAATCCTGGCTACATCCACCGGCTCCTTGACCGCGCCGGTGAGCCTGATCCGTCCGGCTTCAGGGACAATAATCTCATCGCCGGGACGCAACATGAAATTGAGCATCTTGCCCGCAAGTCCCTTGGAAAAAAGCAGGTGACGGTCAATCCGAACTTCTCTGGGACGTTTCCGTCCGCGAAGAATGATCTCCGAGGCCGCGCGGTCTTCCAGAATCCCGCCTTGATGTTCAAGGGCATCTCGAATCCGCATTTTCTCCTGTAACGGTGTTGCCCCCGGCTGCCCCACAGCTCCCTGAACCTCCACGACATATCCCGGGCGCTCTTTGATTTTCACACTCGCACGGGGAGTCCAGAGGTATTCCTCATCGACCAGGCGTTTCTCAATATGTCGGGCCAGCTCCGTCGGAGTTTTCCCTGCGGCCTCCACCTTCTGCAACAGCGGAAATTGGAAAGTTCCGTCACGGCCCACTTCGCGAGTCATGGTCAGCATGGGTTCGTCCTGAACTTCGATTTCGAGAATATCTCCCACGTCGATCACAAACTCATCTGCGGCCCAGACATAACCGCTGAAATTCAATGAGACAGGGATGAAAAAAACGACCAGGATGGGCAGAATCTTCCTGAGGAGGTCAACAATGGAGGCAGTTGTATTCATTCGCTCCGTGCTTTCCCGAAGATTCAAGACCGGCGCCGAATACCGTCCGGCGGACTACCCGGCGCCGATCTGCAATCAGTTCATAGTGACTTGGGCACGGCATCCCATGCCCGATGCTCTCCCGCGTGCTTGTGCCGATCAGGCCGCTCCACCCTCGGCTTGCCCCCAGCCGGCAGAGTAGCCGGACGGCAGGGGAACATTCGCCTCTATTCTATGTTCCCGCATCCGGATTTCGCAATAGATATGCCAATCGCGGCTTGGCGCTCTTCCCAGAACGTCCACAGTGAGGCATCCTGTGCCGGAACTTGTTACAGGGGCGGAGCTCACATGAAATCCTTCCTTCGAAAACTCTTCCGAAATCCGATCCTCATGGATTACGGAATGCTTGTGGTTCTCCTTGTGGTCAGCCTCTTTCTCAGCTGGGCCACCTATCGAGAGGGGGAGGCCATCACGGGAGTGGAAGGGGGCAGAAGTCTGGCCGAGAGCGCAGCCGGTCGGTTCCCCGGCGGTGTCTTCATCGTCATTTCCTCTAACACCGGCGCCGATTCTTCCGCATTGCCCGATTCGGAGTCGGTCCTGAAAACCTTGAACGATCTTCACTGCACCGTGGCGGCTGTCATTCCCGCCGCGGATTCGCTTCCGGCCTTTCGACGGGAGGTCCGCGAGGCGTATCGAAATCAAGCAAAAATAGACGGGATTATTCTGGTCGATTCGTCGAAGGAGCGTTGGCTGCGGTCTGCCCTGCGCGGTCTCGAAACCGAACGGGAACCTGCCGTGATTCTTCCGGTTCGTCGTAAGGAATCCGTTTTCCTGAAACAAGAGAACCTGGTCAACATTGTCCGCCAGGCATCTGTCATTGCCATCATTGCTGCCGGAATGACGATGGTCATTATCACAGGTGGGATCGACCTGTCCGTGGGGTCTCTGGTGGCGTTCTCCGGTGTGGTGACGGCGCTTTGCCTGAAACAGGCGGGCGGTGTTCCGCTTGTCGGATTGATTGCGCTGATTTTTCTTTTCGGTGGAATGGGAGGATTCAGCCTTGGAATGGTATTCGGAAGAAGACGATGGGGGCTGCTTGCCGGGGTCGCAATATCCATATTTCTTGCTTTTCTTTCAGGAACATCTGCGCAAAATCATGTCCTTGGGATCAGACCGGTTCTGCCGGCCACGGTTCAGGCCGTGAAAGATGCCGCGCAAAGTCAGGCCGGTGGTTTGTATCTGTTTTATGATGGGGCCAAGCCGGGTGCGCAGGAGTTTATTGAAAAACTCAAGCAGACGCTCGCCACACAGACTCAAATCCCCGTTCTGGGCGAACGATGTGTTCTCGCAACCGAATCCGTCTCCGTTGAAGAGGCCGCCAAAGAGGCCGCCGAAGAAATCCTCGGTTCCCAGCCCGACTTGAAAATCCTGTTCGGCATGGATCGGGACATTCATTCCGGTCTGAATCGCGCCATTGATGCGGTCGGCGCAACCGAGCGCCTCGTCGCGGTTCGTGCCGTAACCGATAAAACCGGGCTTGTTTTATTTGCCGTGGTTGTGGGGATTCTGGTGGGCTGCCTGGGCGGGGCCATGTCCGGTGTCGTGATTACAGGCTTCGGGATACCGCCGTTCATCGCGACCCTGGCGATGATGCTGGTCGCGCGCGGGATCTCACGATATCTATGCAGTGGCGTGCCGATCTGGGATCTTCCGGAGGAATTTGAGTTCATCGGGAACGGGTATCTGTTCCAGGAGGCGCTGGGAAACAAGATGCCTGTGCCGGTGGCCGTTATGATTCTCGTTTTTCTGGTGGGGCATTTTGTTTTGTCCGACACACGTTTTGGAAGGTATCTTTATGCCGTGGGTGGAAATGAAGAAGCGACCCGGTTGTCGGGTATTCAGGTCAATGCGGTTAAGTTCTTTGCGTATGTCATTACGGGCGGGCTGTCTGCGGTTGCCGGGATTATCATGGCCGCGCGGCTGCAATGCGGTCATCCTGAAACGGGAGCGCTGTATGAATTGTATGTCATCGCGGCGTGCGTGGTCGGCGGAACCAGCCTCATGGGAGGACAGGGCAAGATCCTCGGCTCGCTGATCGGGGCGCTCTTGATCTGGGTGATCTTCAACGGATTGAATCTTCTTTATGTGGACAGCTATTTACAGCAGGCCATTCTTGGATTAGTGATTTTCGTGGCCGTTTTGTTGGACCAGGCCAAGAAGCGTTTTTCAGGCTGAGGAGACGCCATGCTGCGGCGACGCAAACTCAAAACAGTCCGACTGTTTTTTTTGACACTTTATACGGCGTTGATCTACCTGCTGATCAAGATCCGGGGCAAAATCAAGGCCTGAACGGCAATTCGATTCCTGCGCGGGAATCGGAGGAAATGGGCATCCCATGAGAGAAATCACGGTCAATCTCCACGAACGCAGCTACAAGATTCTTGTTGAAAAAGGCACGCTTCAACGGGTTGGACGACGTGCCGAGCGGTTGGGACTGCACTCGCCCATCGCGGTGATTACCGATCCCACGGTGCAGAATCTCTATGGGGACGTGATCTGCACAATGCTTCGGAACCAGGGATACCAGTTCGGCCTGCTCTGCATCCCCGGTGGGGAAGCCTGTAAGAATCTCGATACGGTGCGGGTGTTGTACGATCAAATCATTGACCTTGGTGTCGAACGTCAGGGCGGTATTGTCGCTCTCGGCGGAGGGCTGGTGGGCGATGTCGCGGGATTTGTGGCTGCAACCTACCTGCGCGGAATTCGTTTCATCCAGGTGCCGACCACTCTCCTGGCCCAGGTCGATGCCAGTGTGGGTGGAAAAACCGGCGTGGATCACCCCAAGGGGAAAAACCTCATTGGTGCGTTTCATCAGCCCAGCCTGGTTTTAATCGACCCCTCCACGCTCAAGACCCTTCCCACGCGGGAACTCCTCTGCGGCCTGGCGGAAATCATCAAGCATGGAATCATCGGCGATCCCAAAATCTTCGCGTTTGTTCAAAAGAACCTGCGCGAACTGCTTTCGGTTGACGAGGAAACCTACGCGGACCTGGTCGCACGGAACTGCCGGTTTAAAGCGAAAGTGGTGGAACAAGATGAAAAGGAAGGCGGGTTACGCGCCATCCTGAACTTTGGGCACACCATCGGACATGCGATTGAATGTCTCACCGGCTACACTCGGTATCTTCATGGGGAAGCAGTTGCCATCGGGATGCTGGTCGAGACTCTTATCGGCGTTCGGATGGGAATCTCTTCGGAAGAGCTGTTTGAAGAGATTTTTGCCGTGATCCGTGATGCGGGATACCCGCTTGATCTACCCGATGTTTCTGCGGAGCAAATCGTCGAAGCCATGCGACGCGACAAGAAAGTTGTGCAGGGGACCATCCGTATGGTCATTCCCAAACGTCTCGGACAGATCGAGGTCCGCGAAATCAAAGAGGAGCGACGGATCCTGGAATCCTGGAAAGACTTGCAGAGTCGGCTGCGAACAATCGGAACTTCCGACAAGATGGATGCCCCAACCCGCAATGTGGGGGCCACAACCTGAGACGTTTTTTTTCGATGACACATTCATGACCCGAATTGCGATTGTATCGACGGAACTCCCTGTGTTTCTGCCCGCGCCGACGGCCGGCGGCGGTGTGCGGATTGGGGGGATTGGAGCCGGACTTGCCGACCGGGGACATGAGGTTCTTTATTTTATTCCTCGGTCTGTACTGGGAGAAATCACACACGAGCAGGTGCGTGTTTATCTTCCCGAAACGCTGGATCGCGCTCTTGCCGAGTCCGGGATAGAAATCGCCCTGTTTGAGCAATGGCAGCCTCTCTCGTTCCTGAAAGAGCGCCTGGAAATTCCGACTGTTGTGGACTTGCCCGGCCCGCTTCTGTTGGAATATCTGTGGCGGGAGCCGGGGGCGGTAAACCGGCATATCATGGACAAGATCCGCTGCCTGTCTCTTGCGGATGCGTTCCTGATCGCAACGCCGCGACAGGAGTATTACTACGCGCCCTGGCTGCTTCTTGCCGGTGTGGATCTGACAAAGCGGCGTCCCATTCTCTGCCCGTTCGGTTTGCCGCTCCTGCCGAAATGCCGACAGGGAGTTGTGGCCGATGAACCGCGATTTTTCTTCGGCGGCGTTTTCTGGCCCTGGCAGAATCCGGCCCCGGCGCTACGCGTTGTCCTGGAGCGGATGAATCGCCTCCGACGGGGGCAACTCGTCATTGTCGGCGGCCCGCATCCGTATCACAGCCATCCGCACACCGAGGCGGAATTGTGGGACATCCTGGACAACCTGCACACATCGTTTCTCGGAACCCTGCCGTTTCAGGATTATGTGAATGAACTGCGCCATTCCGCGGTGGCCCTGGATCTCGGACCCTCCACGATAGAACGCAGCATTGCCTGTCCGCTTCGGACCGGCACGGCGCTCTGGGCGGGGACGCCCGTGATGATCTCTCCTGACTCCGCCTGGGCGGATGGTGTCGCTCAGCATCATGCCGGGTGGATCATCCCCAGCGCGACAGATCCGCTGTTTATCGAAACAGTGGATGCCATCCTCAAAGAATCGGTGGATATTAAAATCCGCAGCGAAGGGGCGCGTACCCTTACCGAACAGTCTCTCGATGCAAAAATAAATGCCGCCGATCTGGACCGATATGTTTATAGTCCCGAGCGCAGGGAGGTCTCTCCCATACGACTCGACAGCCGGTCTGTCGAGCGTGAAGACCTTCTCCGTCTGTTGCAGCGAAACATAGCGGAGTTGGAGAATCAGCAAGACCGCTTGCAGGCCGATCTCGATTCGATCCGCTCCCATCCGCTTTTCCGACTCTACAAACGATTGCGAACATTCATCTGAAAGGAATCTTTATGAAAACACACACGCTTGTCCTGGTTACGCTGTTCCTGTCCATCGGGACAACTGTTTTTGCTCAGGGTCAGGCTTCCGACCAAGGATTTGTACCGTTATTCAACGGGACAGACCTGAGCGGCTGGCAGCTCGCGGGCGGAGAGAAAATGTCGTTCTCCGTGCGGGATGGCGCGATCTATTGCGACGGGACTGCGAACTATCCGCACTGGCTTCGGACGGAACGCATGTATGAGAACTTTGTTCTTCGTTTCGAATTCAAAGTTCCCGGCTGGTGTGAGAACGGCCTGTATATCCATGCTCCCCTGTTCGGGCGTTGTTCGAATGTGGGACTCGAATTTCAGATCAGTCATGATGTCGGCACCAGTGTGAAATCCACCGGCGCGATTTTCCCCGTTGTTCCTCCCATGGTGGCGGCCGCCAAAGACAAGAACCAATGGAACTCGGCGGAGATTATGATGAATTGGCCGATCTACCAAGCCACTCTGAACGGCCAGGTCATTCAAAATGTCAACCTGGAAGAACACCCGGATCTCCAATATCGACCGCGTTCGGGATATATCGGCCTTCAGGACAACGGGTGGGAAACCGGATTCCGCAATCTGTCCATCCGGGAATTGCCGGGGCAGGAGCAGTGGATTTACCCGCTGAACGGCAAGGACCTGGATGGATGGGAACTGCTCGGAAGACACTCGCCGAATGGGGGCGGGCAATGGCGCATGGAAGATGGCGCGCTGGTTGCATCCAACGGGGATGGTCACCTGGTGAACAACCTGGACTTCAAGGATCTTGAGATTCAGCTGTATGTCCGCACGGAGGACATCGCGAACGGCGGAGTCTTCTTCCGCTGGAAGGATGAAAAAGATCGGGGGTATGAGATTCAGATCTTCGATAACCCCGATTCCAATCACCAGACCGGCAGCCTTTATGGAATTGCGCGCGCCAGCCACATGCCGGTCCGGTGCGGAGAATGGTATCCCTTGCAGATCATTGTCAAAGGACCGCGCTGCATTGTCCGGTTGAATGGGGAGACCGTGGTCGATTACGACAAACTCGAGACGATCCGACCGGGGCATATCGCTCTGCAAATGCACAAGGAGAATTCAACGATCCGGTTCCGCGATCTCCGCGTGAAGAGGTTATGAATCCCTGGATCTGGTGATACATCTTTCCGGTGGCTTTTTCTCCCCTTCTCCTGCCAGGGCGATGGTTGGAGTGTGAGTTCCGACATCCGCATCAGCGCCCCATTAGTGCACCTGTGCCCAAATTCGCCGTGCCTTTCCTGTTATGAGTCACAATCTTGCCTGCAATATGATTCCGAACTTCCACAGGCAGCGCCCCTTCCGCCCTCCGGGCGTGATAAAGCGTCGCATAGGTGATGCCAAGAAATGCCCAGAAATAGAAACCGAAAATCCTCTCTTGGAAAAGACAATGAACCACATTGGCGATGAACCCCAGAAAACAGCCTAGAAGCAATGAGTCCCAGGGTTCGCCGTGCCGAATCCGAGTCGCGGCCTGGAGATGCCGATACACGGTGATCAGCAGAAACGCGGTCGCAAATAAACCGGCCAGGCCCGTTTCCGCCCCGAAACGAAGGTAAAAATTGTGGGGCGTGTGAGATCGGCTCAGAAGATCCTGAAGGATCGGGTCACCCATATACGGGGCATATTCGTGGTAATACGAGGAATAGTTTCCCAGTCCGACCCCGTTGAACGGATGAGCCAAAATCATCCTCAGTCCCACTTGCATCAGGTACTTTCGGCTGTTGATGGAAGAACGGACAGTCTGCTCTCCCGGAACGGCCGGATGCGTCAATCCTTCAAGCGTTGAGATACGTTGCTGGGCGAACGGGGAAAACAAAAGCGCCTGATAGAAAACAAATGCCAGCGTCCCCACAGCAATCAGCGCCCGTATCTTCTGCCTCATCGGGAACCGCAGCAGCATCACTGAAGCGGTCGCAAAAAGCGAAACCCATGTCCCGCGTGTGCCGGCAAACACAATGGCAATCAGAAGAACCGGCAATAAGGCCATCACCCAACCGCTCCAAGCGAAACGCTTCCTGCTGAAAAACAAAATACACACGCAGATACAAATGATCGGCTCAAAATAAAAACCGATTTCATTGGAGGATAACCATGTGATATCCCAAATCTCGGCAGAACGAGGCGCAAAACCTGCCCGGGATGCGCGAATCACCATCAGAATGGCACAAATCCCCGCGTTGAGCGCGTTGCCGATCAGGAAACTCTTATACACGTTGGAAGCAAGCAGGGCATTCACCACAATATAGAAAAAAAGAAAATAACAGCACCAGCCCGCAAGAAACTTCAGCCCCTGCATGGGGTAGGTCGTATCGAGCAAAGATAGAAGACCGGCAATAAGAAAGAATGCACAAGCAGAGAATAACGGGATCTGCTTAATTGGCGGTTGAGAGGAGGTCAATGACTTGCCCACATAAGCGAACCCGACCAGCAAAAACGCACAAAGAAATCCATAAGGAATCTTGGATGTGTACACGTCCTCGAGTGTGCGCGTTCCGAAAAATCGATTCGTAAAAAACGCAATAAACGGAAACGCAAACCACAACCAGGACGGTCGAGAAAGACCGACCAGCAGTAGCGGAATCCCTGCGAGAAATAGAATCTCCATCCGGCCGGATACCTTAATGGGAGAGACAGAAAGAATCGTGCGCTTTCGATGGGACTTCGTTTACTCCAACGATGCCCGGACACCCATTCCGTTTCCTGTTATCCCCCCGTCCAGGAGTTGTACACAGGGTGCGCAAACGAAGTGTCGTTTAGAACACGGAAGGTTTTCTTCAGCTGCATCGGATTCAAATCCCAGACTTGTACCCAGAACGCATTGTTGGCGCGGGCGTATCCCGTTGCGATCAATTCGTCATCCCCGTCCAGGTCCGCATCCATGGCAAAGTACTCGCTCAAAGATGGATCCTCGAATGCCGGGTCGTTCAACAGTACGATACTGCCGCCCAGTTTTACTCGATTCGCCAAATCCCACCGTTGAACCCAAATCCGGCCACGAGCCTCATTGGTAATCCCGATCGCCAGTAGTTCTTTTTTACCGTCACCGTCGCCGTCCGCCAAAACAAATCGATTCCCCTCAGGATAAGCGAATTCCGCGCTGTCAAGGAGCTTCAATCCTCCGTATTTCAGGACTCCGCTGTTCGGATTCCAGACCTGGACCCAGGTCCGCTTGACCGTTTCATTGGTCACACCGATGGCAACCAATTCGTCATTCGGGTCGGAATCAACATTCCCGGCCAGAAACTGGTTCAAAAGCGGCAATGAGAACTCCGCGGAGCTCAGGATACGGAAAGAGAATTTCTGGAAATGATTCAGTGGATTTCTCACTTGGCAGTACGTCCGGGGCGGGGTCTCGTTGGTTACTCCGACACTAAGCAATTCATCTGTCCCATCCGCATTCACATCCGCCACCATATTGTGATGCCATGCCGGATTCGTATAGTCGAAAGCGGAATCGAACAGCAACCGGATGGTTTTCAACCGAATGCCTGTCTCCGGCTCCCAAGTCTGGAGGTAGTTTCGCCAGGATACCCCCCCCAGCGTCGCCACTCCGGTAACCAGCAATTCCATGTCGCCGTCATTATCGACATCGGCAGGCATGCACTCGGTCCACTGGGGAGACTGATATGCCGGGTCTTCCAGAACACGGAAACTCGGACGGATCTTTGTGCCGGTCATCAGATCCCGAACGGAAATCCAGGTTTTCACGGTCCCCTCTTCTGTGATATCCGCTGTCACCAATTCGTGTGTCCCGTCGCCGTCGAAATCCATTGTCAAAAATCGATCCCATTGTGGATAGGCATACTCGGCATAAAGATATCCGTCTATCAGTTTTCCCCCGCCGAGCCGCAGCCCGGTCAACGGATTGAAGACCTGCGACCACACTTGGGGATTTGTATGGTTGGTAAATCCGATGGCGACAAAATTGCCCGGATTGGCAATAATCCGCCGCGGAGATCGAAAAATTCGGAATTTCGCTGAGGCTGTGCCCGTCGATAAGCCCGCGTTCTGGGCCAGAAAGACCGATTGAAAATCACCCACCTGCGTCGCCGAGGGAACCCAGCTGAAAACTCCCTGGTCGGCAAACGACAGGAAGGAACTCCCTGCCGGACCCGACAGCAAACTCAACGTGACCGACGGCCACCCGGGATCCGTCGCGTTGACAGTCAGATTGATCCGATTCTCCACTCGGCCTCCAATGGCCGTTGTCGGGCTTACCGGCTTCCCGCCGTATGAAATTGTGATCACCGGTGGAGGAACCGGGGTGGAAACCGGGGGCAATGTCGGCGTCACCGTCGGAGTGGGTGTATCTGCCGGTGTACTTGTGGGCGTATTAGTCGGCGTCACCGTCGGCGTATCTGTCGGAATATCTGTCGGCGTGTTTGTCGGCGTGTCCGTCGGAATTTCCGTCGGGGTATCCGTTGGCGTATAGGTTGGCGTATAGGTTGGCGTATTTGTCGGAATATCTGTCGGCGTATTTGTCGGCGTGTCCGTCGGAATTTCCGTCGGGGTATCCGTTGGCGTATAGGTTGGCGTATTTGTCGGAATATCTGTCGGCGTGTTTGTCGGCGTGTCCGTCGGAATTTCCGTCGGGGTATCC